>JAEEGI010000462.1_pt1 | contig 128525 bp, 88 predicted proteins | sample 8958751 | NCBI WGS metagenome assembly JAEEGI01 (sample SAMN16246545, study PRJNA631951) | gut metagenome | biome: gut microbiome; feature: rumen; material: KS-attached | host: Bos | place: Iran: Karaj | collected 2018-10 | reverse complement strand
CAGCCCACTCGTCGATGTACTCAGCCATCGGGGAGGAGGGGGTGATAGGATAAATGGCGGCGACTTCGCTGAACATATATGCCACGTGGGCAGCAGCTTGGTTACCGTCACAAGTCATAAATTTTTTTTCTGCCATAGTTTTTATATTTAAGTTGTTGTTTTGTTATTGTGTTTTCTTTGCTAAGATATTGAAAGACAATTTATAACAATATAAAAGCGCTCGTTTTACAAAGCGTGCAAAGGTACAAATTATTCGGATATAAACAATCAATTGTTATTGTTCTAAAAAAATGTACTTTTGTAAGTTCAATGAAAACGCTATTGATATGAAAAACAAATTCATTTTCATCGCCATAGTCGCCGTCATTCTGGCGTCTTCGGCTTACGCCCAGATCCCCACCATTGAAATGGTTTATGTGAAAGGCGGCGAGTTTATGATGGGCTGCACAGGCCAGCATTCCGACTGTTCCGTCAATGAGGCCCCGGCACATTCCGTGCAACTTGACAGTTACTATATTGCAAAATTCGAGGTGACGCAGGAACTATGGATGTCGGTGATGGGTGGCAAGAACCCCTCCAAAGTTGTCGGCGACAACTTACCTGTCACGCGCGTCAGCTGGTATGACGCCAAGACCTTCATTGCCAAGCTGAATGAGCTTACGGGGAAGAAATACCGCCTGCCCACAGAGGCCGAGTGGGAATATGCCGCCCGCGGAGGCCAACTTTCCCAAAATTACAAATTCAGCGGCTCCAACAAATTGGAGGAGGTGGCCTGGTGCAAGAAAAACAGTGGGAGAACGATCCACGCCGTCGGCACAAAGCAACCTAACGAACTGGGTGTCTATGATATGAGTGGCAACGTATATGAGTGGTGCAACGATGGATTCGATTTTTATGAATGGAACTCCACTGTAACGCTGGTCAACCCCACCGGATACGAATTTAGCGAAACCAGGGTCTATCGCGGCGGCTGTATGACCAGTTTCTGGGATGTCTGCCGCGTTTCCGCCCGCAGCCAAAGTATGCCTAACGCCAAGTTCACCTTTGTCGGCTTCCGCTTAGCCCTCGACGCAGACCCGAATAACGATTGATTTTACTTCATCTTGTAGAATAGCGTATTGCTCTTTTCTTCCGTCACCATTTCGGAAAACACCCGGCGTATCTGCTCTTCCGTAACCTCAAAATAGCGCTGCCGTTCGTCCAGAAAGCGCTCCACCCTGTCAAGTGTTTCCCACACGGCAAGGTTCGTGGCGCGGTCGTCGATCTTGATTTCATTGTAAAGCAACACCGACTCGGCGGCGTTCTGCACCTTCTGCAAGTCGTGCGACAGGGCGTCCCCGAACCGGAACCCGTACAAGTATTCGCTCAAAGCGGCGTCGGCCTCCTCGATGGAGACGCCCTCCACCGGGCGCCCGCTGATTTGGAACACTCCTTCGTCGGCGGTACCCGTGACAGCCGCTGAAATATCGGTGAACAGCTTCCGTTCGGTCACAAGAGTCTGGTACAGATAGGAGGACTGTCCCGTGCCGAACAGGTCGGAGAGCAGGTCGCAGGCATAGAAATCCGGGTGCAGGCGGTTGCACATCCGCCAGCCCTTGAGCAACAGGTCGGAGGGCACGTCGCGTTCCACGACGGTTTTCCGCGCCTCCGTCTGGGGCAGTTCCTGCGGGTAGCGCTTCACCCTTTCCGGGCCGGACGGGATGTCGCCGAACCACTTCTCCGCCATCGCGAAGACCTCCTCTGCGCACACATTGCCCGCCACCACCAGCACCGCATTGTTCGGGCAATAGAAACGGTGATGAAAGTCGCGCACCATCGCCATATCCACCTCGGCGATCTGCTCCGTCGTCTTGCCGATGGGCAGCCACCGGTAGGGATGCCGCTCATAGACCATCCCGTTGAAGAGCATCAGCACGTCGCCGTAGGGGCGGTTGAGGTAGTTCTCCTTGAACTCCTCAATGACCACGTGCTTCTGCACGTCGAGCGACTCCTGCCGGAACGCCGGTTCCAGCATCCGGTCCGACTCCACCCAAAAGGCTGTCTCCAGATTGTTGGCAGGCAGCAGGATGTAATAGTTGGTCAGGTCCTGGGAGGTGTAGGCGTTGTTGATAGCGCCCACCTGCTGCAGGCACTTGTCGAAATCGGGCACGTTTTTGGATCCACAGAACATAAAATGCTCCATCAAGTGGGCGAAGCCCGTATGGTCGGGATGCTCGTCGCGGGAGCCCACATCGTAGGCCACATTGAAGGCAGCCATCGGTGTGGTATGGTCCTCGTGCACGATGACACGGAGGCCGTTGTCTAGAAGGTGTCGTTGAATAGTCATCATATCAGGGCTGCAAAAGTACGAAAAATAGCGCTCGGCAGTTTTTTTTACTATTTTTGCCGCCCTTTAAAAAAAGAGCTGTATGGACTTCAAACTCACCTCTTCTTACCAGCCTTCGGGCGACCAGCCGACCGCCATCCAACAGTTGGTGGAGGGGCTCAACCGCGGCGACGAGGCACAGACCCTGCTGGGCGTGACCGGCTCGGGCAAGACCTTCACCATCGCCAACGTGCTGCAGCGAGTGAACCGTCCGGCCCTCGTGCTGAGCCACAACAAGACGCTGGCCGCACAACTCTACAGCGAGTTCAAGCAGTTCTTCCCCGAAAACGCCGTCGAATACTACGTCTCCTACTATGACTATTACCAGCCGGAGGCCTATATTCCCACAACTAACACTTACATTGAGAAGGATCTGGCCATCAACGATGAGATTGAGAAGCTGCGGCTGCACACCACCGCTTCCCTGCTCTCGGGCCGCCGCGACGTGATTGTCGTGGCCTCCGTGTCGTGCATCTACGGTGTGGGCAACCCCGACGACTTCGCCAAGAACGTCATCAAGCTGCACACGGGGATGCGCATCGACCGCAACCAGCTGCTGCTCGCCTTCGTCGGGGCACTCTACTCCCGCACCGAACTGGACCTGCAGCCGTCGCAGTTCCGCGTCAAGGGCGACACGGTGGACATCTTCCCGCCCTACGGCGAGATCGGCTACCGCATCCTTTTCTTCGACGACGAGATTGAGTCCATCTCCGAAATCGAGGTGCTCAGCGGCGGGGTCATCAGCCGCATTGACAAGGTGACCATCTATCCCGCCAGCATCTTCGTCACCACCCAACAGTCGATGAACGACGCCATCTATAACATCAAGCTGGACTTGGGAGAGCAGATCGAGTACTTGAAATCCATCGGCAAGCATCTGGAAGCCAAACGGTTGGAAGACCGTGTCAACTATGATGTGGAGATGATGAAGGAGCTGGGCTACTGTTCCGGCATCGAGAACTACTCCCGCTATTTCGACAAGCGGCAGCCGGGCGAGCGCCCCTTCTGCATCCTCGACTTCTTCCCCGACGACTTCATCCTCGTGATTGACGAGAGCCACGTCACCGTGCCACAAATCGGCGCGATGTACGGCGGCGACCGCTCCCGCAAGATTAACCTGGTGGATTACGGTTTCCGTCTGCCCGCCGCCTTAGACAACCGGCCCTTGAAGTTCGACGAGTTCGAGAGCCTCATCGGGCAGACCATCTATATGAGCGCCACGCCTGCCGAGTTCGAGCTGAACAAGTCGGGCGGTGTCGTGGTGGAGCAGGTGGTGCGGCCCACCGGACTGCTGGACCCGCCCATCGAGGTGCGCCCCGCCACCAACCAGGTGGACGACCTGCTGAACGAAATCGAGGACACCGTGGACCGGCACGAGCGCGTGCTGGTGACCACGCTGACCAAGCGGATGGCCGAGGAACTCAACAACTACCTCATCAACATCGGCATCCGCTCCTGCTACATCCACTCCGACGTGGACACGCTCGACCGCGTGGAGATCCTGAAGGATCTTCGCTCCGGGGCCATCGACGTGCTGGTGGGCGTGAACCTCCTGCGCGAGGGCCTCGACCTGCCGGAAGTCTCTTTGGTGGCCGTGATGGATGCCGACAAGGAGGGCTTCCTGCGCAACGAACGGTCGCTGACCCAGACGGCGGGACGCGCCGCGCGCCACGTCAACGGACACGTCATCTTCTACGCCAACAAGGTCACCAAGTCGATGCAGGCCACGATGGACGAGACGGCCCGCCGCCGGGCCAAGCAGATTGCCTACAACGAAGAGCACCACATCACCCCGAAGGGCGTGATCAAAGCCGACGATATGGCCTTCCCGAGAAACCTCGACGACGCCATCACCCGGGCGGGCGAGCGCTGGGACAAGCCCAACGACACCCCGAAGCCTGTTGTGGAAAAGACCCCCATAGCCGCGGAACCCGAGGTGCGGCTGCTTAACCTCGACCAACTCAAGACACGACAGAAAATGCTCCGCAAGGAGATGGACAAGGCCGTGAAAGCACTGGACTTTGACGCGGCCGCCGCCTTACGCGACGAGTTACTGGAGATTGAGCAAAGGATTAAGAATTATTAGCCATTGGCTATTAGCTGTTAGCCATTAGCTAATAGCTGTTGGCGATTGGGGTGTTATTGTTTTTTCTTCGCCTGTTTTTTGGCGGCTTTGATGTCTTTTTTGCTCATCCAAAATTTAAGGGGAATATTATAATAGCAACGGACGGGTTTGCCCTCCTGCATACCGGGTTTCCATTTGGGCATTGCCATAATGGTGCGGACGGACTCTTTGTCGATGGACGGATAAAGGGGCATAATCACCTCGGCATTGGAGACGCTGCCGTCTTTCTCAACGACAAATCTCACCAGCACTGTACCGGTAACGCCCTTTTCTCTGGCATCTTGGGGATATACAATCTCGTTGGTAATGAAGGAATACATAGCTTCCGTGCCTCCGGGAAACTCGGGCATCGATTCCGTTGTGGTGAAGATGGGTTCACCGTTTGTGGGGTTCGTTTGTCCAAAGATTGTCGTGGAGAAGAAAAAGACCACGACAAGAAGAAATATCTTTTTCATAGGATAAGGTTTTTTGCGCGGCAAAAATAGTAATTATTTTGTATCTTTGCACCCTAAAACACACTTGCTATGTATGATCAGACACACGGGCTGTACATTGCCCATTGCGCTGAAGGCGCGTTGAGTATCCATGGAAAAATGGCTAACAGACACGGTCTCATCGCCGGCGCCACCGGCACGGGAAAAACCGTATCGTTACAGGTGATGGCCGAATCGTTCTGCCAAGCGGGGGTGCCCTGCTTTATGGCCGATATGAAAGGTGACCTCTCGGGCATCAGCCAGGCCGGCGCAATGAGCAGCTTCATCGAGAAGCGCCTGCCCGAGTTCGGCATCGAGAACCCGCAATTCCAATCCTGTCCCGTGCGCTTCTTCGACGTATATGGTCAACAAGGTCACCCGATGAGGGCCACCATCTCCCAGATGGGACCTCTCCTCCTCTCCCGTCTGCTCGGCCTCAACGAAACGCAGGACGGCGTGCTCAACATCGTGTTCCGCATCGCCGACGACCGCGGCCTGCTGCTGATCGACATCAAGGACCTCCGCTCGATCCTTGACTACGTGGCCAAACACGCCAAGGATTACACCACCAAATACGGTATGATTTCCACCGCCACCGTCGGAGCTATCCAGCGGGCCATCCTGCAACTGGAAAGCCAGGGCGCCGAACAGTTCTTCGGCGAACCCGCCTTCGACATCCGCGACCTGCTGCAGACCGAAGGCGGCAAGGGCGTGATGAACGTGCTGGCCGCCGACAAGCTGATGATGCAGCCCAAGCTGTACAGCACCTTCCTGCTGTGGCTCCTCTCCGAACTCTACAGCACCCTGCCCGAAGTGGGCGACCTGGATATGCCCAAGCTGGTTTTCTTCTTCGATGAGGCCCACACCCTGTTTGAGGACACCTCCAAGGCCCTCACCGACAAGATTGAGCAGGTGATCCGTCTCATCCGAAGCAAGGGCGTGGGCATCTATTTCGTCACCCAAAGCCCGACCGACATTCCCGAGATCATCCTCGGACAGCTCGGCAACCGCGTGCAGCACGCTCTGCGCGCCTACACGCCCAAAGACCAGCGTGCTGTGAAGACCGCTGCCGACACCTTCCGCCCCAACCCCAACTTCAAGACCGACGAGGCCATTATGAACCTCGAAACCGGCGAGGCCTTGGTCAGCTTCCTGGATGAAAAGGGCGCACCCAACATCGTGCAACGCGCCAAAATACTCTTCCCGCTCTCCCAAATCGGCGCCATCACTGAAGGCCAACGGTCTGACCTCATCAAGAGAAGCAATATCTACGGCAAATACGACACTCCCGTGGATCGCGAGAGCGCCTTCGAAGTGCTGATGCAGCAGTCGGAGGAACTCGCCACCCAGAAAAAAGAGGAAGAAGCGGTGGAGAAGACGGAAAAGACAGAGAAAACAGAGAAAAAGAAACCGGGGGTGATGTCCAAAGTGATCAAAGCGGTGTTCACTGCCGTCACGGCCACGATAGGCACCATCCTGGGCAATGCCGTCAGCAACAAGGTGACCGGCAAGAAGACCAAGAGCACCACTTCCGCCACGGGCAAGGTGGTGAAGAGCGCCACCAGCGCCGCCACCCGCACCGTTACCCGCGAACTCACGCGCGATATCCTCGGCAATTTAATAAAATAGGCAAAGACGCGGCGCGCCGCGTCTCTACAATAAATCGTGCTGCTGCATCCGGTATGCGGCCATCTCCTCCCATTTCGTGCCCTTGCGCCCGTAATTGGCATACGGGTAAATGGAGATGCCCCCGCGTGGGGTAAATAATCCTGTTACCTCAATGTATTTGGGATCCATCAACTTGATAAGGTCCTTCATAATCACATTGACGCAATCCTCGTGGAAATCACCGTGGTTGCGGAAGCTGAAGAGATAGAGTTTCAGGCTCTTGCTCTCCACCATTCGCTTGTCGGGGATGTAGCTGATGCGGATCTCCGCAAAGTCGGGCTGGCCCGTAATGGGGCACAGGGTGGTGAACTCGGGGCAGTTGAAGCGCACCCAGTAGTCGTTGTCGGGGTGGCGGTTCTCGAAGGTTTCCAGCACCTCGGGGGCGTAGTCCTGGCGGTATTCGGTCTTTTTGCCCAGAGATTGCAATCCCTCGTCTTTACGATCGGTCATAATTGTGAATTTTTGGATTCCAAATACTCCTGCAAGCCTTTCATCCGCAGCTGGCAGGCGGGGCAGTTGCCGCAGCCGTCTCCGGGGATGCCGTTGTAGCAGGTCAACGTTTCGTTCCGCACCAGGTCAAAGACGCCCAACTCGTCGGCGAGCTTCCACGTCTGGGCCTTGTTCAGCCACATCAGGGGCGTATGGATGAGGAACTGCTCGTCCATCGCCAGGTTGATGGTGACGTTGAGCGAGCGGATAAAGGAGTCGCGGCAGTCGGGATAGCCGGAGAAGTCGGTTTGGGAGACGCCGGTGATGATGTTTTTCGCCCCTATTTCGCGGGCGTGGACGGCGGCGATGGAGAGGAAGAAGAGGTTGCGCCCGGGCACGAAGGTGTTAGGCATTGTCTTTTCCGGCTTCACCGGGTCCATCTTCACGTTAGGGTCGATGAGCGAGCAGCCTGTGCTGATCTCGCCGATGAAGTTCACCTCTCTGACGGTGATGGGCACGCCAGCCTGGGCCGCGATTTTCCGGGCCTTTTCCACCTCAATCTTATGTCGTTGGCCATACAGGAACGTAATGGCGTGCACCTCTTTGAAATGCTTTTTGGCCCAAAAGAGGCAGGTGGTGCTGTCCTGTCCTCCGGAGAAGACCACCAAAGCTTTGTTGCTATCCATCATAACAGATTATATATCTTTGATTTTTAACGGATTATAAGACACATCCGTATCATATGCACTATATCCTTCAATCTTTTTCACGTGTTTCACCACTTGGATGGTGATGGGGAGGGCCAGAATCTCATAGAGCGTTTTGGCGGTCACTTGGAGCAGCATCATCTTGAGCAGGTCTTGCACGGGCATCAGGCCGCCGAAGGCGAGCGGGAAGAAGATGAGCGAATCGGCGCCCTCGCCGGCGAGGGTGGAGAGGATGGCGCGGAGGGAGAAGCGTTTTTCCCTATCGTGCAGTTTCATCTTGCTCATCACAAAGGCGTTGAGGAAGGAGCCCACCACGAAGGCGGCGAGGCTGGCGGCGGCAATGCGCGGGGCCAGTTGGAAGACGAACCTGAAGTGCGCGTCGTTGGCCACCCAATAGGGAGCCGGGGGCAGTGCGACGGCAATGGCGCCCAGCAAAACGACGAAAAAGTTCATCGCAAAACCCACCCATATTATCAGGCGCGCCTTGCGGAACCCCCACACCTCCGCCACACAGTCGTTGATGATGTAGGAGATGGGGAAGACAATCAATCCGGCGGTCATTGAATAACTGCCCACTTGTACGAGCTTGGTTCCAAACAAGTTAGAAACCACAAGACAAATACAATACAACACTCCCATCAAGAAGAAGGAGAGACTTATAACACGTTTTTGTTTCATTATTTCTTGTTTTTAAAGTGGTTATCAAGGACACTGTTTTTTGCGGCGGCAAAAATATAAAAAAAACGGTTGCCTTCTTTTATCCTATAATGCGGGACACTGATTTACGATTTGCGAGGTGCGATTTATAACCGGAGACATATACAGCCTCGGAGAGGCGGCACGCACGGAGTGCAGTTAACACCATACGCAGTGTGGTGACAGGATGCGCGGCGGATACCCATCGCACCGCAGGAGTCTCTTGCCCCGAAGCACAGCGCCGTCTCGGTGCGAAAGGGAGACGAGTTGTTAGATGCCCTATTTTGTGCCATCAAGTATATGATTCCCGAAAAATTTCTTTATTATCATTTTGGAAAGACAATTAATTACAGTAAAATACAAATAAAAACCACCCACAAACACTACATAATAAAGAATTTTCATAGTTTCAGAATTAATCAGTCGGCACAGTATCAATATTAGCACAGATAAATCAGTGTTGATATCGTAAAGGGCGTCCAAAGCAAAAATATCGTTAGCCTCAGTAAACGAAAAAATGAAAACGATGCTTATCAGAAAATATGCTGTGTTAATAATCATAGTTACTTTATGCGGATTTCTGAAAAACGAACAGAACCCCAAAACTGCAACCAGCAATATAATTCCGGTAAAAATCTCTTTATACCCTGTTCCGTGACTTGAAAAAACATCTTTCAAATAGACGAGGCATTGGTTATTTGTGGTATGAATGATGCTTATACAAACAACATTGATTGCCAAATTAAGCAAAATGACAATGGAGCAATATAGTGCAGATGATAATATTCTATTTTTCATTAAGTGCATCGTTGACCGCCTTGGCATTTTTACTACAGGATGTTTGTTCTAACTCTTTATTTTTAACGAACGACTTGATAACATAGGTTATTATCCCCAAAAAGGCGGATATGCCCATAACCAATAATCTAACATTCTGCTTCTGATGGATTATCTGCTTCTCTTTGGCATACAATTCAGGACAAGACCGGATTTAGTACATTATATTCCGCCAAGTCGGAACGGGAGGATTGAGGCGGGTATGTGGCGGTATGGTTCATGGCGCAAAGATAGGAATTATGGCACAAGTACACCGTTTGACCATTTTTCAACTTTTATACAATTACCTAAGGTGTCGTAAAAAAGCCAAGTTGAATCTTTCACGCCGTAATTATAATAACCTTCACATTTTAATACGGAATTGTTATAATAGTGGGCTGTCTTACCATTTTCATAATTATTATTCCAACTGATTGTCTGAGCAATAGTTCCATCAGGGTAATAATATAAAGAAATGCCCTCTTTCTTGTCTTGCCTCATTGTAAAATACGAATCACGGATGCCATTTCTGTAGTAAATGAGTGGACCATCAAGCTTGCTCTTTTTATAGCTTTGGCTCATCACAGTGTCGCCAATTGGAGAAAATGAAAGTTGTTCGCCATCCAAGCATCCTAATTTATAATGATATGTGTACATCAAAATTTCAGCTTTGGCTTTATTGTAATTTCCGGTATGTTTCATTCTGCCATCAGTGAATGAATAGTATATAGCGCTGTCTTTCCGCGTAATATCCACCAATCGTCCATAATTTACAGATGAATCTATATTTGTGATTGTCAGGACAGAATTACGGTCATAATACTGATAATATGTCCCCACACATCCTGTCAATAGCAAAATGAGTGGTATAAACACATATATCTTATTCAATAATCGCTTCTTTTTCATATTCAATCGTTTCTTAATTTCGGCAAAAATGCATTTTTTGTCTATATGTGGCGGTGTGGTTCATGGCGCGAAGATTGAAATTATTTCGGAAAAAGAGTAAATTCTTGCATAGGATAAACAAAAAAGGGATCAAAATATTGAAATCGCGCAGCCAACTATGATAAAAAGGACAATAAAAACAATGTCTACAAGAAGCCCTATCACAAAGTTTTCAAAATCGATACTGGGACCCCAAGTTGGTTCTCCTATTCCTTGCAATTCATCACGCAGTTTAGTTTTACAGCCTTTGAATAGCCAACGAAAGAATGCCCCAATATCTATTAACCACAACATAATTTCTGATTTATTTTTGCGGATTATTATTATCGTTCGCTTCTTCTTTCTCTACCTAGTGATACGATACACTTTTTATACTGAATCACAGAGACATCGTCATCACCACCGGCAGCAGCGTCGTGGCTCCGTCCTGCCGTTCTCTTCCTGTTTCCACTGTAGCAACCTACTGTATATCTTACGTTTAAATATTCTGAAATCTTCCATATTAGTTGTAATTTGACGATGCAAGATTACGAAAAATTCCAAAATCTCGCAAATTTTTCTGCTAATTTATTCCAGAATCTCATAATTTATTCCTCGATATATTCCAAATCCTCATATTTACATTATCAGCCTCCTGCCCGTTGAAGAAGTACCGATACCCCCCCATAGCGGGAAGAGAGAATTTTGGCGGGTATTTGACGGTGCGAATCATAGTGCAAAAATAGGATTTTTTTCGGCTATCTCTTTTCCCACGACAGGACTAATTGTTCCTTTTTGCGTTTGAATGATTTCCGATAGGCTCGTGGCACCACTTTGTCCATCATTTTCAGCCATTGTTTCAATGTTTTCATATCCAATCCATTTACATAGGACCAATGCCCGTTGAAGCGCACCAACAAATAATTCCCATTCATCCCGGGAATGGTGTCCGACTGGCATTGAAGGAGATCTTTCCTCATTCGGTATAATAACTTCCCCCAATTATAGAAATACTGTTTTTTGACATGATCTGGATCTTCTGGAATGAAACAAGCCTGTCCGTCTTCATACAACAGCCCGATATATTGACTGATTGTGAACAACAATTCATCATCAACGAAAAATTGGCAGAAAAAATCACTAAATGTAGAGCCTTCAAGGGTGTTTAAGTAGCAATATGGCGAAGTCTCCGCAATATCACAGTCTTCGACGTAACCGCCCGTATAGATGTTGTTAGAGTCTGACAACTCGTCAAGAATCCGGTTTGCCATACGTTCAATAACATCCATTTCTTTACTGAAACAATCCTCGGTTGTTCCCATCGTATTCACATAACGGCCATTCTGTATGTAAATATCCGTCCAGGTACGGTCTAAGGTTAGTACTTTATTTGTAGTGAACCCCTTACACCTTGAATGCTGATAGTGTGTGCTTACATATTGGAACAAACTGTCTATATGGCATTTGCCTAATTCGCTTGGAGGATAGTATGTGGTATTATAAAGGTGCCACGGAGATCCTGGATAGTCAGGCGTTGATACAATCACTCCGTAACGAGAAAGTATTATTTTGTCTCCCCAGCCGCCTTGGTCAATTTCTATCCACATAGGATTATTTTTGGTTTGATGACAACGGGAACAACTTGTGTCAACAATCTCTCGTTTGGTTATAATAAATTCCACCCTCCGGTTCAGTCTGAAGTCATCATTGTCGAAGCAGTTTCGCGCTTCTTCACCTGACAATTTGTTGCAATCGACTATGGGGTAGTAATCATAGCATTGCCTTCCTGTAATATAGGATGTGTCCACGCCTTTATTCACCAAATAGGCAATAATCTCTTCGTACATATACAACAGCTTGCTTACGGAATATTCTTCATACCATTCCCTAAGCGACAGGTGAATGTCAACTTCAACGGATTTCACGTTATTATGTGACAACAAGTAGTCCGCAATCGAATCCAAAAGAGCACGATTCTGATAGTCGAAGGTGTCCAAATGCCGAGTAACAAACTGAAAACAAATATTGTTTGTTCTGAGCATTAATTTCTTAGAGTCAGAATTCATTAACTCGTGAACGGTTTTGATCACGGGTATGGAATCGTCTTGAAAAGACTCTTTGACCGATTGTGTTCTTGCTATATTTGGCAATATCAACAAGATACATAATCCAATCCACACAAAGATATTATTGTTTTGGCTCCTGCTCATACATTACTTTACCTTATTTTTTGACGACAACGGGGACAACTTGGAGTTTGTTTTAAAAATCAAAAATGATTGTGGGAAACTTTTGTTTCAAAAAATCCTTGTTATAGTGAGGAAAAGCCGCATAATACTGGTATTCGGCGGTCTCACCGGTGAACACATTAATTTTGCGCACGTTTGGTCTGTATGCTTCTTCAGGGCAATCAACACACCTTTCCCATCCTACAAGAACCACGCTGCTGTCGGAGAGCCAATAGCCATCGTCAATACTTGCTGAGGGTCCGAGAAAGAGAATAGGAAGTCTTTGATGATGGGCAATGTCTATGACATATATTTGGATGTCCGCATCCAATACCGCATATATTTTAGCACCCTTCTTGTTTAAAGTGAGATTATACGAATACAAATCCAAGGCGTAAGAGCCATTTGGCGAGTAATATATCTTGTCCTGATAATCAGAGAAACATTTGTCCGAAACGTCAAATTTTCCCCAATCGGTGGACAAAGGTAATGTATCACTACGAACGAGGGTAAAACTGTCTGTTTTCAGTTCTTCTTCCCACGAATTGAGCCATAAGCTGCAATGTTGGTGCAAAGACTCGGAAAGAGAATCGTCCATGACGACGATTTCCGAAAGTGGTGTATCGGGGATTGGCAACCTGTTGTTGCAAGAAAACAACATTGTCGCTATTGTCATGAATATACAAACTCTCATAATTTTCATGGCGCGAAGATAGCAAATATTTGCTATCTTCGCGCCATGAACCACACCACCACATACCCGCTGCCAACCCTTCGTTACAATTTGGGGCGTTATTGCCTTATCGATGTCAAGCAAGCGTTCCGCAGAGGGACAATGCATGCGTTATTGTTGGTTTGCGTATTGTTTCAACTCTCCTGTCGTCAAGTTGACAAACAAGGGAACCTTCAGGTTTCGGTTGACACCCTTGCGACCGCACCAACAACTTGCGAACCCGTAAATGAAACCAATGTGGGTGAACCGAATATTGACATACCTTACTTGCTGCCTATTGACAGTCTGTGGAAGTATTACAGCCCCTCAATGACAACCTCCGGCAGATGCAACAGGCCTGAGATTTTTGATGATGACAGCAGCATGAATCTCTCTTATGGATTCTATGTTGTGCTGGATCATCGTTCGGGTTGTACTTCCAATGTCGCGGATGTGATAGTTTCTTACCGTAAGAATACATTTTGGGGAAGTTCGGATACTACGCAAAAAATAAGGATTGTTCACGTCAAAGACAGGCAGTTTGCGCTGCCAATTGCCTCTTTTCATGTCGAGGAGCCAGTCCGGTGTATAAAAGACAAGCCAGTGTTAAAGAAAGGAAACTATTATTGCTACTCTGGTGAAGGATGCTGCTATGTGGTTGAATCCCATCATGATACCATCCAGCAATTTTTTGTTTTTCCCTCCGAACTGATGAGTGACTGGAATCGTCTCCTAAAATATGTCGAATCCCATTAGGTTTGTCCCAAGTTGTTCATATTGTCGTCCTAAATTAGATAAAGAATGAATGCTATATTAAATTTTTCCATCATCTTGGCTGTCGTTATTATGCAATTAGACAATCTATTTGTGTGTTATAAAGTAACAGATTTGGTACAAAACGAAAATCCTGATTTATATAAACACTATAAAGGCCCATATAGCTTGTTCAAGAAAAAACGTCTTGTACTGAATTCCATCTGGTTTACAAAAAAAGATCGTGAGAAACTCTCATCCAAATGCAAAAGACTCTTTTTACGACAACGCATAGACTATATAGGTTCTGCTTTTGCCGTTGTTATTTGGATTATATTAATTTTGGTGATTAATTTTTAATTCAAGTTTCGAAATCTATTAAATAATGAGCAAAAAGCGGAGCAAGAGCGTCAAACCGAAACCACGTAGGAAGAAGTCATATGCACAGAAACATCCTCCGGCCCAAAAGGGATTGCCCCCAGTAAAGGTAGAGGGAAATGACGCGCCGAAATTATTAATAATAATCCTATTAATTATCGCCATTGTTGCCCTATTGCTTCGCTTGATTCTAGGCGGAGGCGGGCACACTTATGATTATTATCCAGGAATGCCGTTTTGGTTGTCAAAATAATCAATTTTGTAAGTTTCCTCATCCGTGTGAGTTATAAACTAATGACTCCAAAGATTTTGGTAATTCCGAATCTCTTGCAACTCTTCAACACTGAAACAAATGTCCAAGACTTCTTTTTCCGTCTTCATTTTCGCTTTTTTGCCACCTTTTGATTTCGAATCTCGATAATAGTAGCGGTGGCAGTACCCATTGTTTGTCTCTATGCATAAAGATACCAATTGCTTGACAGAGGAATCGCCATTCTTGAGGTTTATACGGATAATATCGCGCATAATATCTACATTAGTGGGAGATGTAGATGTTGATATGGAGAAGTAATAGATGAAATGTTGGTCGCTGATGCCTGTTGAGTCAAGGTGTGTGTATGCGTCAATCCGGATAGGACACCTATAATTAATGGAGCGGGAGAGGTTGTGTAGAGCAATGTAGTCTCTCTTAATCTCGGCCGCAGTGGGACCCTTTTGCATTTCCTTATCGGAGCTTGCTATGTTGTCAGGACTCTGCGGTTCTTCAATCGTATGTTGTTGCATGAGACTGTCGTTGTTCTCTTTTTGCATGGCTTGGTCATACCACTCTTTCAATAATAATAGAGGAAAATCTGTCGTCTCTCGGACGGTCCTTTTCTCGTTTTCAATGAAGAAACGGAAGCCATATTCTGCAGCTATATATTCATATAGTTTATCGGGATTGTTGATGTAATATGATCTTATGTCGGAAAAGAAAGCCCCTTCTTTCTTCTCCAATTGTTTGAATTTGCTGTCAGAGACAGGATAGAAATAGTAAACCACCCAATCGTCCTCCACTGTAGCAGAATCGATCAGAAGAAAGTCCAGATTGTCAAGTCTTGCATAGCTTTCAGCTTCTTCTCGAAATTCCTTGTTTTCGAGAAGAAGTTTCTGTCGGATGTTGTCGCGAGCTTGTTGCATTTCCTGTTGAGAAAAGTTGTTGGTGTGTTGTGCGGCAAGTCTGTAGTTATATGATAGAAACACCGTGATAATTAGGACACTTAATCGGATAATAGAAAAGTTTTTCATATCATTCAATTTAGAGGACTTCTATTTTTGCAATTTTTCATGCCATACTTCCAGCCCCTGCGAGGTTTGTTAAACAGAATCTGAAAATACGACGTTGCAAAGATAGAAACTTTATCTACATGTATGAAGTAAAAACAGTCAAAAGGTCACACCTTCGTCTTAGTAAACTTGTTGCGTTGTCTTGAGACAACCTTTCCCCTTTTGTGCAATTGATTATTTGCTATCTTTGCAGAGTCAAAAGGAAAAATCAAGTTCCGCTATGAAGAAGCCTAAAAGTTTGAACAAGAATTATATGAGAAGTATCTGCCAGTTGGAAGGATGGGATTGGAAAGGCGAGACAATCACCGTAGATGATGACGGGATGGTCGTTTACAGATGTTATGCGCTCACCCAAAAACCAATTAAAGACCTCTCTCCTGCTGACATTTATTTTTTGATTACCCAAGAATGCGGGCTTCCCTATTTGGTGCCTATGGCATTAGACTTACTGCAAAATGATTTTTATGCAGAAATGGAAGATTTTAAGGGCGATTTGGCATTAGCCTTGGTGCAAATTTCGGATGACAACAAATACGATTATTGGCCGAACCATCCTACAGAAAAAACAAGACTTTGTGAAATGTACAAGACAAATCAACAAAACATGGAGGAGGCTCTAGATGTGTCTGTGTCTTGGCATATCATCAAAAAAATCAGAAAACTATTCAATAAGTTTTGTGAGCAATAAGACAATACAATCAGTCAACTAGTGGGTTAGATTGTTGTCCTGCGTTGTCCACCGTTGTCGTCAAAAACACCTTTCCGTTGCCTTTTGATAATAACGGGAACAACTTATCTGTTTATCTGTAACGATGTCTGTTTGGATACCAGTCGTAACCCGGTTGTCCTCCCTGAATCAAGTAAACCAGCAAGGCAACTATGAAGATAATCAAAATAATTATCATAATAATCTTTGGCACGTCATCTCCCTCTACCTTTACTGGAGGCAATCCCTTTTTTGCCGGAGGATGTTTCTGTGCGTATGATTTCCTCCTGCGTGGTTTCGGTTTGACGCTCTTTTTCCGCTTTTTGCTCATTATCCATTAATTAGGTTTCGAACCTTGAATTAAAAATTAATCACTAAAATGAATATAATCCATAAAACAACGGCAAAAGCAGAACCTATATAGTCTATTCGTTGTCGTAAAAAAAGTCTTTTGCATTCGGATGAGAGTTTCTCACGGTCTTTTTTAGTAAACCAGATGGAATTTAGTACAAGACGTTTTTTCTTGAACAAGCTATATGGGCCTTTATAGTGTTTATATAAATCAGGATTTTCGTTTTGTATCAAATCCGTTACTTTATAACACACAAAAAGATTGTCTAATTGCATAATAACAACAACCAAGATGATGGAAACATTTATTACAGTATTCATTTTTAATAATTTAGGACGACAACAGGGACAACTTGGGACAACATTTAATTACTCTACAAAAATAGTGACTCGCCGACCGAGCGGAGAATTAGAGACGGGTCGTATTGAATCCGCCTCGATAGGCTGAGAGTAAAACAGGTAATCAATTGCTCAATAATCAAGTACCTTAAATGTCATATAAAACAGAACATCTGAATTACCAGCGCATTTTGTGATTGCACGACAATTTGTTTTTTTTAGATCCGAGTAGAGTGTTTGTACTTTTTGATAATCAATACCTCTGGATTGCAATTTCTCTTTTTGGCTTTGGGTTATTTCAATGTTGGATTTCCTAATCGGGAATACAAGCTCCGTCTCGTTTTCTGTAGAAAAGAACAAACGAAACATAAACTCGTCACCCGATTCGAGAATGCTGAAAAGAAGAGTTCCTTTTGATGAATCTGGCAAACAGCTGTCAGCAATTTCCAAAAAAGAGTCTTCTATTTTCTCGAAATATGGCTCATTCTTGATGAAATTTTGCCGTGTTCCCTCATACGACGGGCTTTTCCCGAACACGTCATAATGTATATATGCCAAAATTCCCACATAGACTAAACTTACGACTCCAATGACGAGCAGGAATGACAGGACAATAATTTTGGGGACACGTTTCATTGCGCGAAAGTTTTTTTACGGCTAAACGACAGCTTTGTGCCACAATTCCCGTGGAATGGTTGTCCCCATCTCATTACATCAAAGTCACACGAGATGATTGAGTCGGAGTTGTGTGGTGTATAGTACCAGTATGTGCCATCCGTGGACAATTTTTCGCCGTTTACGTAATAGACTGGGTTGAGATCCGGATTCTGACTGACATAATTCGGGAGCAGCCGGACAACCCGATTTCCATTCTTGTCATAAAAATCACCGGCGTATTCAATCCCAAGTAATTCTACTTGATAATGTGAATTGTAAAACGATTCGATTTCCTGCTCCAAAGCATATAGCTGCACCACCCTGACCATCAAAGCGAAATCCTCCGAATCTAAATCCGCTCCATTAATTCCATAATAATCATCTATGTCGTATATTTTCATTAGAGAATGCAGTTCCAAGCATCTTTTCCAATACGGCTCTTTGCTGGCCAACAACTGGTTGCATTTCTCCATGATTTCGTCCGCATATTCGCACCTGCTCATTTTTTCATTGCTTTTCGACAATTGGTTGCAATGGGCATATCTGTCCTCAACCAGGTCGGTCAGCATTCTTTCAAGGTCTGATTGTCGATGTTCCGGTTGCTTGGAATGGCAACCAGCCAAAACCATAACAGAGCAAAGTAATAGGAATAATATCTTGGTTTTATTTTGCATTGGTAAGAATCTACATTTGGGTTCACTTTTCATGGCGCGAAGATAGGAATTTTTCGGCTCGGGAAGACAAGGTGTTTTTTTTGATGACAACCGGGTGTAACTGTGAATGTCTTTCATAATTTTCTCCATGCAGATTCTGCAGAATAAAACTGTATCTTTGAATCCCCATTCGCTGACAGTCGTTCTTTCATTACTTGTTCTGAAATAGTTTCTGTTATTTTTTGTTTTTTAACGTCTATAATAACCTATCCTTTCTTTTCTCCTGAAAAAAGTGGTTTCTTTTGGACATATATATAATTATCACTCCACGCAATAATCTGAACTGTGCCATCGATTAGACCTCCGCCATTCAGCGAAGTATGTTTGTCAACCAAATAATAGGAACGTCCTCCTTCCCACTGCCATAAATAATAGTTTCCTACAATTTTCTTTTTGCTTCCTCCGTCAAAAACACATCCTACAATCATAAAAGCAAGCAAAAAGATCACGAATAGTTTATTTTTCCCCATTTGGAATATCTTTGGTGAAAATGAATGTTTGATTAATGTGGCGATTTGGTTCATAGCGCGAAACAACAGGAATCTATTCACACTTGTCATACGGATTATGTCCGAAGGTGGTAATATGACCATGCGATATTTTAACCAAATAAGGGGCCTTCTTCAAAAGGTACTGACGCTCAGGTCGTATCACTTGAAACACCGGCTCCTGATAGTCTTGTTCTAACAGCCCTATACCATGAGTTGAAGATGAGGTGCGGGATGGCGGAGCCCCTATATTGTCAGTATCGGAATGACATGCCAGCAAATACAGGTTATCCGAAGTGAGTTCCAAGAACAGCCTTGATTCAACAGAATCATAGACAAATTGGAGGCGATACAAGCCGGAAAGGGTTCCTTCACCTCCTTCCACTTGCAAATAAGGAATCCCTTTGCGCATAATCACTTTCCATTGGGCCGGGTGATTGTTTTTATGCCTAATTTGCGATTCCACATCCAGTTCCATTAGTAGGAGTGTTTTATTGTCATATATTTCCAAAGAGGGTAGTTTGAAATCATAATAGGCACAAGGATCCCCGTTAATCCTGATTTTCACCACAGTCCAAAGATCTGTCAAGTTATCTGAGATGGTGTCTCGTACACAGCCACTCATAACGATTGACATGGAGAGCAGCAATCCGAAAACGAATATTCTTTTCATTTTTTATCTAATTTAGGACGACAACATGGACAACTTGGGACAACCCTAATGGGAGTCGACATATTTTAGGAGACGATTCCAGTCACTCATCAGTTCAGAGGGGAAAACAAAAAATTGCTGGATGGTATCATGATGGGATTCGACCACATAGCAGCATCTTTCACCAGAGTAGCAATAGTAGTTTCCTTTCTTTAACACAGGCTTGTCTTTTATATACCGGATGGGCTCCCCGACATGAAAAGAGGCAATTGGCAGCGCAAACCGCCTGTCCATAACAATAATCTCCCTGATTCTCTGTGTCGTGTCTGAACTCCACCAAGATGGGCTCTTACGATAGGAGACAATAATATGCGCAACTTCGTAAGTGCGACCCGCACAAGTGTCAAAAATGCAGTAAAAACCATAGAAAAGGTTTTTGCTGCTGTCGTCATCAAAAATCTTAGGTCTGTTGCATCTGCCGGAGGTTGTCATTGAGGGGTTGTAATACTTCCACAGACTGTCAATGGGCAGCAAGTATGGTATGTCAAAATTCGTTTCGCCCACATTGGTTTCATTTACGGATTCGCAAATCGTTTGTGCGGCCGCAAGGGTGTCAACTGAAACCTGACGGCTCCACCTGTTGTTGTTGCATGAAAACAACATTGTCGCAAAGGTCATGAATATACAAACTCTCATAATTTTCATGGCGCGAAGATAGCAAATATTTTATATTTTCGCGGCATGAAACATTTTGTAAGCCTTTTTGCATGGAATATTGGAAATAGGAAAAACCGTTGTCGGTGTAAATTAGATGAAGAATGAAAAGACAAAAATGAAAGATCGAATTTTTCTGCAAATCCTGTTTTCTGTTGCGCTTACCGTCTTAGTTTATATCCTCGGGGAGTGGACGGCACGATGGTGTTTTGATGTGCATAAAATTGATTTGTCTTGGGGGATGACTTTACGCTTTGCCCTATTCTTTTTTATCATTTTGGCCATAGCAATTGGTATGCTTTCTGTGAAACTTGAAAAATACAAGCTTCTTGTTCTGTCCATCATATGTGTCATCATTCTTTTTTCTCTTGTAGGAACGTTTTCCATCAGGCCTTATAGGACACTGTTGCTCTGTCTTAGTGGCATCATAGGACTTGGCTTGCCAATCATTGTACTGAAAAAATAAACAACAATAAAATGAGCAAGAGTCAAAACAATAACATATTTGTGTGGATCGGATTATGTATCTTGTTGATATTGCCGAATATTGCAAGAACACAATCAGTTAAATTATATGTCACAGACTCTTTGACGGAAGAGATTGTTACCAGTTATAGTGTTTATATCGACGACTCCATTGTTCTCCCCTCTTTTGATAAAACCCATATCGCACACTTCGTGTTGAACAATGCCATAGACCACACATTCAGAATCAGAGTGCACAAATTCCACTATTATGACAGAATCTTTGACTTAAAGATGCCAAAGACCTTATCTGATACAACTGTTCAAGTTAAAATGAACTACATTTTTTCAGAACCGCAGCTGCCAATGTTCTTTTTCGACAGTGCCAGCCTCGTTCCCGACACAAATTTCAACGCTATTTATACAGACCCTGTCTTGTGGTTGGGATACATTCAAAAATCCAGAGATTATACCATACAGCTGAATACTTTTTGCCATTCAGAAGACCAAGCACTGTGCGAACAAAGAATAAATTGCGTGAAAAACATATTGGTACAATATGGTGTAGATTCGTCAAAGATTGAGATACTTATGCATCCTTTTGAACCTTATCAAATATTATACCCGGAGGAATTCGACCAATATTTTCATTTCAAGGACATTTTGGACGAGGAATTCGTGCGCAATCTCCCAGACGATGAAAAATCCAAGGCGATGGAATACAACAGTCGCATTACGGTGACGATTGCCGATAACTTTTTGTCAACTGTAACACATCCACAAAAGGAGTTTCGCTTCCGCTTTTTTGACAAATTTGGAGCAGAAGTAACCCCTTCCGAGATGTTGGTGCTGGACAATACGGGAGCAGTCTTCCATCTGGACAGTTCCAAATGCTTTCACCATAAAGCGGACACAAGTTATTCCTTTATATTGAAGGTGATAGATAGAAACTATTATTCCTTGGAGAAACAGTATTATGCCCGTATGGAATCAGGCTGTGACACGGTTCGGTTGGAGAATATGGAGTATTCTGTCAAGATGGCGTTCGTTTCTCGCCAACCGAAGTTGAACAACCGACAGAAAAAGCAGATGGCCTCCTTTTTTTCAAACAGCAAGCGCGGTTTCCATCGCATTGACATCCTTGTGGGAAAACCGACACGTACGAAAACAGAAGCGCAACAGTGCGTCAACGACATCATTATGTTATACGAAGAAGATTTGACGAGAAGAAATATCCAGCAAACGCCAGATGTGATGGTGCATTTCTACGATTTGCCCGAAGGGGAAGATACTTTTACGATAGAGATAGAGGGGTATGATTATAAGTGATTGTTGCCCCAAGTTGTCAAAGACAATGTTGTTCTCAAAAACACGTATTTTTGGATAAATCAAGAATAAAAATTTTGGTATTTTTGGATAAATTGGCATAAAAAATTTTGGTACGTTAAAAAAAAGAGTATCTTTGCACCTTGAATTAGTTATGGCAATTAGGTTATGGAACGATTATTCAAACGTAAACTTTATGACCGCCTGCTCGAATGGAAACACGTGCAGAACGGCAAGACAGCCATCCTGATAGAGGGTGCACGGCGTGTCGGCAAATCAACTCTTGTTGAACTGTTCGCCAAAAACGAGTACGAATCGTACATACTCATTGACTTCAACGAGGCATCGGAGGACGTGAAGTCCTTGTTCAACAACCTGATGAATATGGACTATATCTTTCTCCAGCTTCAAGCCATCTACAATGTGGTCCTGAAAAAACGCAAGTCGGTCATTGTTTTCGACGAGGTGCAGAATTGTCCGCCTGCCCGTCAGGCCATCAAGTATCTGGTTAAAGACGGCCGATACGATTATATCGAGACCGGTTCGCTGATCAGCATCAAGAAGAACACGAAGAATATTACACTTCCAAGCGAAGAGGAACGCGCCACGCTTTATCCAATGGATTATGAGGAGTTCAGGTGGGCGATGGGGGACGAAGCCACCGTTCCCGTGCTCCGGACATTTTATGAACAGAGGATACCCCTTGATAGAGCCTTCCGCGAAAAGATTCGCGACTTCAGGCTTTATATGCTGGTGGGCGGGATGCCGCAGGCGGTGGAGGCTTATTTGGAAACGAACAATTTCAGTATGGTGGATTTGGCAAAGCGGAGCATCCTCAGAATTTATCAGGACGACTTCCAAAAACTTGACCCGACAGGACGTTTGGAGACACTTTTTATGGAGATTCCATCACAACTGAGCCAGACAAGCAACCGTTACAAGCCGTATGCAGTGCTGGGTGATGTGGACGAGGATAAATTGATTGAACTGATGAAAGATCTTGAAGACAGCAAGACCGTTCTTTTCTCTTATCATTCCAACGATCCGAATGTGGGTATGTCATTGACGAAGGACATATCGAAGTACAAGATTTTCTGTGCCGACACAGGATTGTTCGTTACCCTTGCTTTTTGGGACAAAGACCGCACAGAGAATGTCATCTATCAGAAACTGCTGAACGACAAGCTCAGCACCAACCTCGGCTATATCTATGAGAATGTGATTGCGCAGACGTTGGCAGCATCTGGCAACAAACTCTTCTACTACACTTGGCCGAAGGACAATAACCACAATTATGAGATCGATTTCCTGCTTTCACACGGCAGCAAGCTATGCCCCATTGAGATGAAATCCTCAGGCTACAAAACCCATAAATCGCTCGATATGTTCTGCGAGAAGTTCTCGGCTCGCGTAGGTGAGCGGTATCTAATCTACACGAAAGACTACGGGCAGGACGGAACCACAACACTGTTGCCAGTGATGATGACGATGTTTTTGTGATTCAGCTTCCACAATTTTTAGTACTTTTGCGGCCTTGCTTTAATTGTTGTATAACGTAAAGAAACAAAATATAAATGAATAAAATCGCACTTGTGACAGGGGCCGACGGCGGTATGGGGACCATCCATACCCGCACATTGGCGCAAGCTGGCTATGAGGTCATTATGGCCTGCTACGACAAGGAAATCGCCAGACCTGTCTGTGAAAAAATAGCGTCCGAAACCGGCGCCACGCTGCATCTGATGCAGGTCGATCTGGGCAATTTACAGGACATCATCCGCTTCGCCGACGAGGTAAAGGCGCAGTTCAGCCGGCTGGACATCCTGCTGAACAACGCCGGCGTGCTCTGCCACGGCGCCAAGAACAGCGTCAACGGCATCGAATACACCGCCGCCGTGAACTACCTGGGCCACTACACCCTTACCAACGCCTTGCTCCCCATTATGGGCCAGGGCACCCGCATCGTCAGTATGATCTCCATCGCCTACGTGATGGGCAAGATACGCGAGGATTTCCTGTCGGAGACTAACGACAAGAAGTTCAACCGCTTCACGACCTATGGCAACTCCAAGCGCGCCCTGTGCCACTTCACGCTCGACGCAGCGGAGGCCTGGAAGGAGCGCGGCATCTGCATCAACGTCGCCGACCCCGACATCGTGAGCACCGGCATCATCCGGCAGGGCAACATTGTGGTGGACAAGCTGTGCGACTGGTTTTTCCGCCCCATCATCAACACGCCGGAGCAGGGTGCCGCCACAATGCTGGCCGCCGCCCTTAACCCCGAGTTCGAGGGTGTAACGGGCTGCTATTTCAAGAAAAAGAAAATACGGAACCGCAAAAGGAGTTTCCACACCGATATGAAAGAGCGCGAACTGCTGCGGCGCATCACCCGCGAGGCGCTGCAACGCAACCACATAGAGCTATGATAGTGCCTGAGTATCTTCGTCCCGGCGACACGGTGGCCATCGCCGCCCCCGCGCGCAAGATCTCCCCCGAGGAGGTCGCCTCCGCTGTGCGCCTGCTGGAAGAGACCGGTTTTAACGTTTTTTATGACGACCGGCTGTTCGCGCAAGAGCACCAGTTTGCGGGCAACGACTCCCTGCGGGCCAGCTATATGCAGGAATTGCTCGACAACCCCGACATCAAGGCCGTCTGGTGCGCCCGCGGCGGCTACGGCTCCGTGCGCATCATCGACCGTCTCGACTTCCGCCGCCTCCCCGACCATCCCAAATGGCTGTGCGGCTACAGCGACGTCACCGTCTTCCACTCACACTTAAACCGACTGGGCGTGAGCACCCTGCACGCCACGATGCCGGTAAACGTGCACAACGGCGAGTTCCAAAGCGCCGCCAACCAATCGCTGCTGGCCGCCCTCCAGGGCAAGCCCCTCTGCTACGAACTGCCCGCGCACCCCTTCAACCGCCCCGCATCCGTGGAGGCCCCCGTGGTGGGTGGCAACATCTCGATGCTCTACTCCCTGCTCGGCTCCCCCTCCGACCTCGACACCGAAGGCAAAATCCTCTTCCTCGAGGACCTGGACGAGTACCTCTACCACATCGACCGGATGATGGCCAACCTCGACCGCAACGGCAAACTGCGCCCCATTGCCGCCCTGCTCGTCGGGCACCTCAGCGAGATGCACGACAACACCATCCCCTTCGGCAAAAACGCCGAGGAGATTGTGGCCGAGTACGCCTACAAATACAACTTCCCCTGTTTCTTTAACTTCCCCGCCGGGCATTTGCCCGACAACCGGGCTATCCGTATGGGGCAACCTATGCGCATCACCCCGTTCACTAACCATATACAAACAGAAAACTAACCGCTATGAACATACATAAATGTCTGATGAGAATGTGCGGGTTCAAACCCGTGGGTATCTACCCCTTTGAAACCAAAAAGTGCGTCATCATTATGGCGCCTCACACCTCTATCGTCGATTTCTTCTTGGGATTGATGATGATACGCTATCTCAAACTCAAGATGGTGATGGTGATGAAAAAAGAGTTCTTCGTCTTTCCCATCAAATACCCCTTGAAATGGATAGGTGTGGTGCCCGTTGACCGGCATCACTCGCGCCATTTCGCCGAGTTTGCCACCGACATCGTCAAAAACCGCGACGAGGTGGCGCTCATCATCTGTCCGGAAGGCACGCGCACGTTGGTGAACCGCTGGAAAAAGGGCTTCTATCAGATTGCTATGGAGGCCAACGTGCCCATCGGGCTCAGTCACATTGACTTCCGCACCCGCACCTTAGGCGTGGGGCAGATGTTCTACCCCACCGGCGACTATGAAAAGGATATGGTAGAGATTGAGAAATACTACCACGGTATGCGGGGCTACCACAAAGGCTGGTTCAACCTCGAGAACGAGCCTGTGACCCCCCACGAGTGGGACAAGAACTAACAGCGCTTGCCGTTCAGGAAATATTGTTCCACCTTGTTGCTTCCGAAAGCGTAATTCATAAAATAGATGGTATTCATCGGCTTGGTGATGAAGAAGTTGGCAGTCTTGCCCTTGGTAATCGTGCCCAACTGCTCCTGCACGCCCATTGCGTAGGCGGTGTTGATGGTCGTGGCGTTAATCACCTCTTCGGGCAGCATCTTGTACATTATGGAGCCCATTGCCACCACCAGTTGCATATTGCCGGAGGGACAAGAGCCGGGGTTGAAGTCGGAGGCAAGTGCCACCGGCAGGCCGGATTCCATCATCTTGCGGGCGGGTGCGCAGGGCATTCCCAGGAAGAAGGCCGCGCCGGGCAGGATCGTCGGCATCGTCTCGCTCCCCAAGAGGGCGGCAATCTCATCGTCACCCGTATATTCCACGTGGTCCACCGACAGGGCGTTGTACTTGACACCCACCTGGATGCCGCCGGAAAGGGCCATCTCGTTGGCGTGGATCTTGGGCCGCAAGCCGTACTTGATGCCTTGCATCAGCATACGCTCGGTCTGCTCGCAAGTGAAGAAACCCTTGTCGCAGAACACATCGATGTAGTCGGCCAGCTCCTCAGCGGCCACCATCGGAATCATCTCATTGATAATCAAATCCACATACTCGTCAGGGTTCTGCTTGTACTGCAACGGCACCGCGTGTGCCCCGAGGAAATTGGCCTTGATGGTAAGGGGCGACTCCTCGCGGAGGCGACGGATAACGCGCAGCATCTTCAGCTCGTCCTCGGTGGAGAGGCCATATCCGCTCTTGATCTCCACGGCGCCGGTGCCGAAGGAGGCCATCTCCTCCAAACGGGCCCACGCCTGCTCGAACAACTCCTCTTCGGAGGTCTCGTGCAACTTCAGCGCGGAGTTGAGAATACCCCCGCCGCGCTTGGCTATCTCCTCGTAACTCAAGCCCTTGATCTTGTCGATGTACTCCACCTCGCGACTGCCGGCATAGACAATGTGCGTGTGCGAGTCACAAAACGACGGGAAAACCATACGCCCCGTGGCATCAATCTCCTCAATGTTCTCCTTGATACGCGACAATTTGGCCTCCGTCAACTCCTCCATCGGACCAAAGTCCTTGATTTTGTCGCCCTCCGTAAGCAAAAAGGCGTTTTCAATGATGGGCAGCGTCTGCATATCCTTGCCAGCACGCCATTTTATGTTCTTCTTTTCAACCTGAACCAGTTGCTTGATGTTTTTTACAAGTATTGCCATTATATGGGGTTATTAAGTTATTAAGCTATGAAATTATTAAAATATAAAGTTATTAAATATGAATCTTCAAGTCCCACGTCTTAAGTCTTAAGTCTTAAGTCTTACGTCTCAATTCTCAATTCTCAATTCTTAATTCTTAATTCTCTAATCCCTCACATCATACCCGAACTTCTTCATCTGCAATTCGTTGTTGCGCCAATCCTTGAGCACTTTGACGGAGAGGTCGAGATAGACGTGCTTTTGGAGGAAGTCCTCAATGGAGGCGCGGGCCTCGGTGCCGAGCTTCTTGATGGCCGAGCCCTTGCTGCCGATGATGATGGCCTTCTGGGTGGTGCGCTCCACAAAAAGGGTGGCGCCTATGCGGATAATGTCCTCTTCCTCCTTGTAGCTGTCCACCACCACCTCCACGCTGTAAGGAATCTCCTTCTTATATTGCAGCAAAATCTGCTCGCGAATCAGTTCGGAGACGAAGAAGCGCATCGGGCGGTCGGTAAGGGCATCCTTGGGGAAATAGGGAGGGCACTCGGGCAGCAGAGCGACAATGCGGTCGCGCAAGGCGTCGATGTTCAGTCCCTTGAGAGCGGAGATGGCAAAGACGTCCGCGTCAGGAAAGATGTTGGTCCAGTAGCTGCGCGCCTCCTCGACCTGCGCTTCCGTGTATCTATCTATTTTATTGAGCACCAATACTATCGGCGTGCCGAGGTTCTTGATTTTCTCCACCAGTTCCTCATTGTAGCGGGTTTCGCCGCACTCGATGAGATAGAGGATGATGTCGGCATCCTGCAGCGAGTCCACCACAAAATTCATCATCATCTTCTGCATCATATAGGCGGGGTCGAGCACACCGGGCAGGTCGGAATAGACAATCTGGAAATCGTCGCCGTTGACAATGCCCTTGATACGGTGGCGGGTGGTCTGCGCCTTGGAGGTCATTATGGAGATTTTCTCGCCGACGAGTTGGTTCATCAGGGTGCTTTTGCCCACATTGGGGTTGCCGATGAGGTTGACAAAACCGGCGCGATGGTGTTCGGGAAATTCTATCGTGGAATTGGTCATACTTTCTATTGTTTGAAATAATGTAAAACAGGTTTCTCCCCTTCCGGAAACATCAGATAGCTGAAATTGCTGATCCAGTCGCCCACGTTAAAAAATGTTACTTCGTCGTTGAGCGCATACTCAGCGGGGGTGTGGCGATGGCCGTAGATGAAGAAGTCCACGGGCTCGCGCTGCAGCACCTCACGGGCAAACTGCACCTGGAATTCCTGCTCGCCCAGGAAGGTGAACAGACTTTCGTCGTGGGAGGCGCGACTTTTACGGGAGAAGAAACGGGCAATGGAGAAGGCCTGGCGCGGATGCAGCATACTGTACAATATGCGGTTGGGCTTGAATCCAAAGATGTTCTTGATCAACAGGTAGCGGCGCTGCTTGCCGCCAATGCCGTCGCCGTGCCCTATCAGACAGCGCTTGCCATTGACAACGAAGGCCTGTTGCTGGTAAAACACCTGGCATCCAAAGGATTGGGAGAAATAATCCTGCACCCACATATCGTGGTTGCCGGTAAAATAATAAATTTTAACACCCGCCTGATGAAGGTCATAAAGGGTGCTGAAAAGACGGAAATTCCCTTTCGGCACCACATCGCGGTACTCAAACCAGAAGTCAAAGATGTCGCCCAACAGAAAGAGATGGCGGATATGGCTCTTTTCCTGGTTCAACAAGGCAATCAGCAACTCTTCCCGCACCCGGCTCTCCTGCTCGGAGGGAGACCCGAAATGGGTGTCGGTGACAAACAGGGCGTCACCGGTGATGGAGATGGGGTTCTGGAAGAGGTAGTCCATCGTTAAAATTTATTAATCCATTCGGCCACCTCGAGGGCGGGAATGTTGTTCATACACTTGAAATGCTTGCGGGGGCACTTCTTGTAGCCCAGCTTGGCGCAGGGGCGGCAATGGAGAGGGCACACCTCGAAGTTGCGGAAGAGGGTCCGCTCGCCAGGCAAATAGGGGTACATCCCGAATTCGGGCACGGTATTGCCCCACAACACCGCGATGGGCTTGTGGAAGGCGGCGGCCACGTGCATCAGGCCCGTGTCGCCCGTGACGACGGCATCGGCCTGCTTGAGGATGGAACACGACTGGTAAAGGGAGTACTTGCCGCAGCCGTTGTAAGCGCGGTCGCCGAGAGCAGCCACAATCTCCTCACCCGCCTCGAACACATCTTTGCCACCCAGCAGCATCACCGGTTTGTGCAAAATACTGCCGATCTCTATCACCTTGGTGACAGGGATGCGCTTGGTGAAATGCTGGCCCGCCAGCACTATCGCCACGAAACCGTCCTCGAACACCATCGGCAGGTCGTCCTCGTCGAACTCGCCCTCCTCAGGAATGAAGAAATCGAGCCCCTTGTGGTCGTTGTGCACGTCCAGGCCGATGACAGCCTCGAAATAGCGGTCCACAATATGCACGTCGGGCAACAGGTTCAGCTTGAAAACCACACTGATAAACTTCTTGACGGAGAGTTTGGGAAATGTGGAGAAGGGCACGTGCAGTTTGCGGATCACCTGACGTGAACGATGGTTGCCTTGCAGGTCCACGACAAAGTCGAACTTTTCAGCCCTCAACTCGCCAAAAGTGGCATTCAGGTCGTTGGTGTCATACAAATGCAACTTATCGACGTAAGGATTAGTGGAAATCACTTGCGCCATCTGCTTTTTAACCAAAAAATGCAATTCAACACCTGGTACTTGTTGTTTCACGGCTCTGACAACGGGAGTTGTCAACACAATGTCGCCGATGGAACTCAATCGGACAATCAGAATCTTTATTCTCGACGGGGGTTGTATTTCATCCATAGTTTTAAGGAATTACGATATTGGGGTGATGGGGGTTCCGTAATGGGTGTCCACCGGGGTGCCGTAGATGTGGAGGAGATATTGCATCATCTTCTCTGCGGGCACATCGCGCACCACAGCCTTTTTCTGCAGGTAAGCGACAAAGGCCTCCTTCTCTTCCGGGGTATAGAAAGAGCTGTAGGCATTGTCTCCGCACATCAAGTCGTGGGCGATGTAGTTGGTGGCGTAAAGTTTGTAGTTTTTATAGATTTGCTCGTCTATCAACTTGCAGATATGGAGCAGTTTGTCATTGTTGTTGATATCGGCGGGCACGGTGTTGAGGGCCTCGTCGAGGGGCGTGCCGATGACGAGGGAGATTTTCCCTTTTTGGCCGAAAATGCCCTGTTTGATGCTGTCGAAGTCCTCGCCGGGGTACTTCTGGTAGTGTTGCCCGTTCTCGCTGAGGGCGAGTTCGCGGGCCTTGAGGGCGTCGCAGGGCTCGTACTCGTAGGAGATGGTCACCGGGGTAATGTTCAGCTGGCGGACGTTTTCCACCAGTTCGCTGGCGTGTCCCATCGTGATCATCTTGAGCAGTCCCTGCTTGGTGTAGTCATAGCCGTCTTTGGTGCGCCCGTCGCGCTGGGCAATCCACACCGACTCGCCCTCCTCGAGGAGGCTGTAGCGAATATAATCCGACAGGTACTGTGAGAAGAGCAGTTTCTCGCGCAGGGTGCCCGACCGCTTGACGAGGAACATCTTGTTGAGGCGCGCCACCTCCACCAACGTGGGGGTCTGTATCAAATTATCGCCAATAGCAATTTTGGAGGTGTGCCGGTGTTCGAGGAAGAAGTAGTACTGCAACATCGCGGAGTCGAACGTGATGTCGCGGTGATTGGCGATATAGAGGTAAGCCTTGTCAGGCTCCACGTTTTCGATGCCGGAGAAGGTAATCCCCTTGGAGAAGTTCTTCAGGAAAGTCTCGATGAAGCGGCGGTCGAAGGATGCCTGTACCTCCTCGATGCTGTGGAAAGAGGCAAAATCTTGGCGGAACTGCTCGATGGAATAGTCGGGCAAACACTTGACAATAGCGTCTTGGAAGTGCCTGTCTTCCATCAATCTATGATATGCGGCAGGGGCTTCCTCTTCGTTATAAGGTCGTATGTCATCAAAATTTTCCATCGCGGTTTTTCGAGGCTGCAAAAGTACATAAATTTTAAATATACACTGACACAATGTTATCCGTGCGTAGAGACGGGGCGTGCCCCGTCTTAGCAAATAACAGAGGAAAGTTTGAATGGGGCCTTTACGGGCTCTACAAGCGACTGCAAAACAACGCAAAGGAGTTCCTGAGCGGCTATATGCGCGAAGTTTTGACATATTTTTTCTTGGCACGGTTTTTGCAGACACTTATACTCTGAAAAAAAATTTTTTCTCAATATTACATTTTGCAATTTTTTGACGTATATTATAGAGGGGAAGTTTTTTTGAAGAAGATGAACAACACACCATACTATATTAACGTTAAACATAACATTATAACCATTTCTACATTGTCAACCAAATAATCTATCCGCAAGGAATGCTGACCTTGCAGCACTCCTGATCAAACATTATGCTCTTTTAGAGAGATTCTTCTACTGTAACGCCTTGTCGTTCCGTCGTTTTTATTACAAAACCACCGATGGCAATGCGTAAGGCACTCTGCGGCTCGCCGCGATTGATACGCTGTCCGCCAAGGACCCCAAAAAACAAATTGAAAAACCGTAATCATACAAGTAGATGAAAAGACAAAACGATTCACAATCCTACTACAATTTTGACAATGAACTGTTGGACCTCTACATCAAGGATATCAACCGTTACCCGCAGCTCAGCGAAGACGAGGAGAAGGAACTGGCGCGCAGAGCCAAGCTTGGCGACGAAGAGGCCCTCAACAAGCTGATATGCGGCAACCTCCGCTTCGTGGTGAAAACGGTCTCGGATTTCCAAGGATGCGGAATCTGTATGAATGACCTGATAAGCGAGGGGAACATCGGCCTGACAATTGCTGCCCAGCGTTTTGACGAAACCAAGGGCAACAAGTTCATCACCTATGCGGTGTTCTGGATTAAGAAGCAAATCCTCCAGGCCATCTCCGATCTCCACGGCACCATACACCTGCCCCAGAACAAGGAGAAGGACCTCAAGAAGGTGCGCGAGGCCGACGATCGCCTCACGGCCAAACTGCACCGCGCCCCAAGCCTGTCCGAACTCGCGGAGGCCACCGGTCTGCCCGAAAACAAGGTGGCCAACCTCCGCCTGATAGATATTCAGGGCGTGCCACTCGACACGTTCACCACCTCAGAGGAAGGCTACTGCCAGGAGAGCACCCTCACCTTGGAATCCTATGAACAAGCCGACAAACACTTGATGAACGAGTCTCTTGTCAAAGACGTCCATCGCTTCCTCAACACCCTGCCTGAAATCGAGCTCAAGGTATTGAAGGCTCGGTTCGGCATCGACACTCTCCAGGAACTCACCACGGAGGAGATTGGTGCGCTCCTGGGCTACTCGCGCGAGAAAATAAGACAAATCTCCAACAAGGCTATGAAACGCCTCGGCAAACCTTCTACCTCCGGCGACCTCAGACAATACCTCGCTGCCTAAATAGGCTAATCTTCCTTCCTACTCTTTTAGTTTTTTTAAGACAAATCACCTGCGGACACACACACACCGCGACTGCCGGTTCTCTGGAACCGAACAGGGGTAATCTCACCAAATATCGACCATAGCATTCACATAATCTATTATATATGAGAACTTTAAAGATTACAAAATCTTTTACCAACCGTGAAGACAACACGCTGAACATCTACCTGAACGACATCGCCCAGTACCCACTGCTCGACACTGACGAGGAGGTGGAACTGGCGCGCAGAGCCAGGAGTGGCGACCCCTTTGCCCGCGAGCGACTGGTCAACTGCAACCTGCGCTTTGTGGTTTCGGTGGCCAAACAGTACCAGGGGCTGGGTATCCCCCTGATGGACCTGATCGGAGAAGGCAACTTCGGACTGATGAAAGCCGTGGACCGTTATGACGAGACCCGCGGGTTCAAATTCATCTCCTACGCAGTGAACTGGATACGGCAGGCCTTGCTGAATGCCATCTCCTCACAGGCCCGTATGGTGCGACTGCCCGTGAACAAGGTGGCGGAGATCCAGAAACTGAAGAAAACCACCAGCACCCTGGAGCAGCAACTGGGTCGCATCCCGAGCATCGAAGAGCTGGCGGAACAAACCGGCATCCCGGAATCCAGAATTTCCGAGCTCTGGTGGTTCGACAGCCGGAGCCTGTCGCTCGACGCCCCCGTCAGTGCCGAAAGCGACACCTGCTGGGAGAGCCTCATCTCGGCAAGTGACTATGTGCGGACGGATGACAACCTGTTGCGGGAATCGCTCGCCAACGACCTGAACACCATCCTCGACAAACTGCCCGAGAAAGAGAGCCAAGTGCTGAGACTGAGATATGGCTTTGGCACAACTCACGAGCACACAATGGAGGAAATCGGAGACTCTCTGAAAGTGTCCCGGGAGCGTGTCCGACAGATCTATGAAACCGCAATGAGACACCTGCGCAAATCTGGCGACCTTGTTTTCCTACAGCAATACCTCGCCGCCTGAGCACCACCATTCCCTCTTTCAAAACACCACATCATACAGATCTATTATTATTGTTTAACCAAAAAGTCCAACAAAGATGAAAAAAAAGAACCCTTCCGCCAACATCATCAACACTTTCTGCAATGTCTCTGACTTCCTCTCCCAATGTGGGGAAGAATATATCAGCCAGTTATTGCAACACTCCGAAAACAGCCTGAACGAGATGGCAAACCAAAACCAGGACAACGAAGACGTCTGGTTCTCATTTCTCAAGGACTTCACCATTCTGATGAACTTCTTGCACCTTTCGGCCAAACAATGTATAGTCTTTGTGGCACTCTACTCTGAACAGATTAACCAGCACGACGATATAGACTGGAATGATGTGTGCAAATTCCTGCAAATAAGCCCGTTGAAATATCTCCCTTTGCGCAACACTTTGGAAGAAATGGCGAAAATTGGGGTGCTCCAATGCCAATGCAAGAAGGGGAAAATCGCCTTCAAGAGCTATATCGCAAGCGAAGGTGTGGAGCAGGCGCTGCAGGACAACAAGCCCTACAAGCAGAAAAAACCGATGCCACTGAACCGATACCGCTTCTGCCAACTGGTTTCGGACTTTATCACGGAGGAGGGTATCTTCGAAACAAACACTAAGAGCATTGTCCAGAACATTGAGAAGTTTGAAAAGAAACACCATCATCTCAAGCTGGTGAACCATCTCAAGAAAATGCACCTGTCCAGTGTTAATCGCATCATCTTCTACTGTATGTGCGATGATTTTATGAGAGGCCGCACACGGCAAACCTATCTCTACTCCTGCCTGAGCAGCATTTATGACCAGTCCATTGATACAATGGGGGTTATGAGAAGTTTCTTTGACCAGAAACACCCGCTGCAAACCAATGACTTGGTGGAGTTGTCGGGAGCCGATTTTTCCCAGGATGCCATCGCCAAGCTGACGGAAAAGGGCAGGAAACTGCTGTTGGAAGAGGACTTCGACCTCTTCGTCATAAGCCAGAAGAGCAACGAAAACCTTATCCGTCCCGACAGCATCCGCGAGAAACATCTGTTTTTCAAGCCTGAAACCCATCAGAAACTGGATGGACTGAAGACCAGTTTGATGGAGGAGCAGTTCCTTCTCCTTCAGCAGCGTCTGGAGGAGAATGCTATGCCGAAGGCGATGACCGTGCTGTTTTACGGCGGTCCGGGCACGGGCAAAACCGAAGCCGTGATGCAACTGGCCAAGGCCACCGGAAGAAGCATCTTCCACGTGGACATCTCCGCCTGCAAGAGCAAGTGGTTCGGGGAGTCGGAGAAGATTATGAAGGGTATCTTCGAACAATACCGTGCGATGTGCAAGCAGGAGGCCCTGAAACCCATCCTGCTGTTCAACGAGGCCGACGCCATCTTCAACAAGCGCAAGGACACCGCATCGTCGAGCGTGGCGCAGACGGAGAACACCATCCAGAACATCCTGTTGGAGGAGATGGAGCATTTTGACGGCATCCTGGTGGCCACCACCAACCTGGCGAACAACTTCGATGACGCTTTCGCCCGCCGCTTCCTCTTCAAGATAATGTTCGACAAACCCTCCAAAGAGGCCAAGACCGCCATCTGGAAGGACAAGCTCTCCTGGCTCGATGACAATCAGGCCGCAATGCTGGCCCAAAACCACGACCTCTCGGGCGGTGAAATCGACAATGTGGTGCGCAAGACATTGATGGAAGAGGTCATCCACGGCAACCGTCCCACCCTGGAAACCCTCTCCCAATGGTGCAGCGAGGAGAAGATGGGCGACCACAAGGGGAAAGCCATCGGGTTCGTCGCCTGATAAAAGGGGATGACAACAATCTATTATGGGAGGCTGGCAAGGTCCTCCCATTTTTTTTGATTCTGTTCCGATAATTTTGTGTATGTTTGCGCCCTCATTAAAACCCTGTGTCTTATGTCAGCAATAACTCATACCGATTTCAATTTCCCCAAACAGAAGAGCGTCTATCACGGAAAAGTGCGCGATGTATATAACATCGACGACAAGGTGCTTGTGATGGTCGCCTCCGACAGAATTTCCGCCTTCGACGTCATCCTCCCGAAGGGCATCCCTTACAAGGGCCAGATCCTGAACCAGATTGCCGCAAAGTTTTTGGATGCCACCCGTGACATCTGCCCCAACTGGAAGCTGGCCACCCCTGACCCGATGGTCACTGCCGGTGTGCTCTGCCAAGGCTTCCCCGTGGAGATGATTGTGCGCGGCTACCTCTGCGGCAGCGCGTGGCGTTTCTACAAGAACGGCGGCCGCAACCTCTGTGGCAACATCCTCCCCGAAGGAATGCGCGAGAACCAGAAGTTCCCCACCCCGCTCATCACCCCGACCACCAAGGCCGAGCAGGGCGAACACGACGCCGACATCTCCAAGGAGGAAATCCTCGCCAAGGGACTGGTCTCGCCCGAAGACTACGCCATCATCGAGGACTACACGATGAAGCTCTTCCAGCGCGGCACCGAAATCGCCGCCAAACAGGGCCTCATCCTGGTGGACACCAAATACGAGTTCGGCAAACGCGACGGCAAAATCTACCTCATTGACGAAATCCACACCCCCGACTCCTCCCGCTACTTCTACGCCAAGGGCTATGAAGAGAACTTCGCCCAGAACCTGCCCCAAAAGCAACTCTCCAAGGAGTTCGTGCGCGAGTGGCTGATGGCCAACGGCTTCCAGGGCCAGGAGGGCCAACAGGTGCCGGAAATGACCGAAGAGGTGGTCAACGGCATCACCAACCGCTATGTGGAACTCTATGAGCACATCCTCGGCGAGAAATTCGTGCCCGCCGACAACACCAACGTCGCCGAGCGCATCCGCAAAAACGTGCTCGACTGGCTCCAAGCGTAAGACTATACCATATTATTATATATAGAAAGAGTCCGGCACCTTTCGATGCCGGACTCATTTTATATTCTGTTAATTATTTATTCTGCCAAGACAAGCACGTTGTTCTGCGACACCTCGGCGACACCGCCATTGATGTCGAAACGCTGTTCTTGTCCGCCCAGCTCCTGGATTTTGACGCTGCCCTTCTGCAGAGCGGCCACCAGAGGCGCGTGGTTTTCCAATATCTCGAACAAGCCATCAATGCCGGGGAGCTGCACCAAGGTGACCTCACCGGTATAGACGGATTTGTTGGGGGTTCTGATCTCGAGTTTCATAGTCTTTATTTTGCAGCTTCAAGTTCTTTCTTACCCTTTTCGATGGCCTCTTCGATGGTACCGACAAGGGAGAAGGCAGTTTCAGGCAGATAGTCGAGTTCGCCGTCAAGAATCATATTGAAGCCCTTGATGGTATCTTCAATGTTGACGAACTTGCCAGGGATGCCGGTGAACTGCTCGGCCACGAAGAAGGGTTGCGACATAAAGCGCTGCACGCGGCGGGCGCGGTGCACGGTCTTGCGGTCCTCTTCGGAGAGTTCCTCCATACCGAGGATGGCGATGATATCCTGCAACTCTTTGTAGCGCTGGAGGGTCTCCTTGACGCGCTGGGCGGTGCGGTAGTGCTCCTCGCCCACGATGTCGGGCGACAGAATACGGGAGGTGGAGTCGAGGGGATCGACGGCGGGGTAGATACCCAACTCGGAAATCTTACGGCTCAGCACGGTGGTGGCGTCCAAGTGGGAGAAGGTCGTGGCCGGAGCGGGGTCGGTCAAGTCGTCGGCAGGCACATAGATAGCCTGCACGGAGGTGATGGAACCGCGCTTGGTGGAGGTGATGCGCTCCTGCATCGTACCCATCTCGGTGGCCAGCGTCGGCTGGTAACCCACGGCTGACGGCATACGGCCAAGCAGAGCGGACACCTCGGAACCGGCCTGCGTGAAACGGAAGATGTTATCCACAAAGAAGAGGATGTCGCGACCGCCGGTGGTCTCGTCACCGTCGCGGTAGCCTTCAGCGACTGTCAGGCCGGAGAGGGCCACACGGGCACGTGCTCCGGGCGGCTCGTTCATCTGACCAAACACCAGGGTAGCCTGAGATTTGGCCAGTTCGTCCTTGTTAACTTTGGAGAGGTCCCAGCCTCCCTCTTCCATACTCTTCAGGAAATCGTCGCCATAACGGATGACCTTGGACTCGAGCATCTCACGCAGCAGGTCGTTGCCCTCACGGGTGCGCTCGCCCACGCCGGTGAACACGGTCATACCGCCGTAGTTCTTGGCGATGTTGTGAATCATCTCCATAATAAGGACCGTCTTGCCGACGCCGGCACCACCGAACAGACCGATCTTACCGCCCTTGGCGTAAGGTTCGATCAGGTCGATGACCTTGATACCAGTGTAGAAGACCTCCTGAGAAGTGGAGAGGTTGTCAAAGGTGGGCGGGTCGCGGTGAATCTCGCTGCGCTTCTTGGAGTCGGCATCACCGATACCGTCGATGCAGTTGCCGATGACATTGAGCAGACGGCCGTTGATGTTCTCGGTGGGCATCGTGATCATCTTGCCGGTGGCCACGACCTCCATACCGCGGTGCAGACCGTCGGTGGAGTCCATCGAGATGCAGCGCATCGTGTTCTCGCCGATGTCCTGCTCGCATTCCAAAACCAGTTTCTCGCCATTTTCTCTGACGACTTCCAAAGCATCGTAGATGTTGGGCAGCGTGCAGTCTTCGGGGAAATGCACATCCACCACAGCACCAATGATTTGGGATATCTGTCCTTTTATTTGTTCAGCCATATATTTATTGTTTTTTTTACTTAGAAATTTGAGCCGCCAAAGATATAAAAAATTTGGAGACTTTTCAATCAAACTTTTTTGTTTTTAATCTTTTACGCAACGCACGGAATTTCCAGATTTGATGTGGCCTGTACTTTTGTCCACACCTTCCCAGCCACATTGGATCTCCCGAATACAGGCCGCAGCATTGCTCCCGTATGATGATGTCCAAAAATAAGCCCTGTCGAGCATCCGCATAAACTGGTCGTCAAAATCAGCATTTCCAGCAGGCAATGCGGAAAAACCGGTGGCGTTGTTTCGCGACAAATCATTTCCCACATCACACTTGTCAAACGCAGGATTCCAGTCTGTCTGGGCGGAAAGGGATTTGGCTATGGAAAAATCAGCGGAAGGCCAACAGCGCATTTTCCGGTCACTGCCCACATAGTCAGTGAGTTGGGTCCATTCGGCATCGCTCGGCACGTGCCATCCGTCGGGGCAGATGCCCTGCACCCCACTGGGATTGAGGTCACTGCCAATACTGTCGCGCATAACCGCCCTCCAGTTGTAAAGCCAGCCAAATTTCTGCACGTTTATATCCATATTGTTTGGAGCCCAACGGTAAGGTTTTTTTTCCGCCAAGGGTGTATAGCTTGAAGCGAATGTGGACTGCGGGATTTCCGTCCCGTCTGCATAGCGGGTCGTTCTCAAATTCTGCTTCATCCACACCTGATCCCCGATTCTGACCGCGTCATAGTGGTTGCCATCCACATCCGTCACCGCATCGGGTATGGTTTCATAGATGTGTCTTTTATGGAAGGGTTTCTCGCACGAGGATATACATAACAATAATAACGTGCTAATAATCAAGCAGAAACATTTTTTCATATATATTATATTTAAAATGCAAATCTACAAAAAAAAACGAAAATCAAAAAAAAATTTCCAAAAGTATTGCCATATTAAAAAAAAGTGTATTTTTGCAGCGTCAAAACAAGCGGAAGTAGCTCAGTTGGTAGAGCACAACCTTGCCAAGGTTGGGGTCGCGAGTCCGAGTCTCGTTTTCCGCTCCACTGTAGAGACGTTGCGTGCAACGTCTCTTTTTTTTGTCCCCACACTGCGCTCCCTCCGGTCGCTGGTGCGGCAGTCACCACCACGCGCCACCGTCTGCTATTAACCCCACACTGCGCTCCCTTCGGTCGCTGGTGCGGCAGTCACCGCAACGCACCACCATCTGTTACTAACCCCACACTGCGCTCCCTCCGGTCGCTGGTGCGGGGTTACTGGAATGGTGTCCTTTCAGGACACTAGAGGAATAAAAAAAAAGCACCGAAAAAATCGGTGCCTTTTGGAGGTCTCTTCCAGATTCGAACTGGAGTCAACGGTTTTGCAGACCGGTACCTAACCACTCGGCCAAGAGACCACTCGTTAAGAGGCTGCAAAAATACACTTTTTTTTGATATGGGAAACGTCAAGACAAAAATTATTTTTAGGACCTAGGCAAAAATAACGATTTTCTGTTTTTAAGTATTCTTATTTTTTAATAAATTTGCAGCGGTGTTTTGTCAATATATTTTACTATGAAAAAAATAATCACAATCACACTGCTGTTGGCAAGCCTTTTGCCGAGTCTATTGGCGCAGCCCACCGTATTGATGGGCTCTCAAACCACCGTCAACAATTGCGGGTTTATCATCTACGACAACGGCGGACAAAGTGGTGACTATGCGGCGAATGTGGACCAGACGCTGACCATCCACTCCAACGACCCGGGTAACGGCTGTGTGATGGTGGAGGTCCAAAACCTCGACATCGACCCTTCTGACACCTTGATCTTCTACGATGGCGTGGGCACGGGCGGCACCGAGCTGCACCGCATCAACAACAGCAACTACGACCCGACAGGCACTTTCCGCTACGCGGCCACCATCCAGAACAGCACGGGCGCACTGACCATACGGTTTGTTTCCGACTCGGCGGGCGGCGGCGCGGGATTCACCATTTTCGCCTCCTGTATGGCGCCCTGCCAGCGCGTGGAAATCCACCTCGACACCATACAATCTTCCCATAAACCGCATATCGATCCCGACGACGGTTACTATTACGTGGACGTGTGCCCCTACGATACAGTCCATTTCGTGGCGTATTGCGACTACCCTGACAACAACTTCAGCTACCCCCAGAGCCACGCGCTCACCACTTTTATGTGGGATTTCGACCTCTCCGAAGTGGATTCCTTAGGGCTCACTACCGTGGACCACTACTTCACTCCCGGGCGCGGCTACGACGTGGCCATCTCCGCAGTGGATTCTGCGCATTGTCCTTCCCTCATCCCTGTGACATTCCGCGTGCGCACCTCCAAGAACCCCATACGCGATGTGGCGCAGCTGCCGCCCATCTGCGCCGGCCAGCAACTCGACCTCAGCGTCGGCTATGACCACCTCTCCAGCGTCCAGCTCGACTCCATCGGCAGCGAGCAGATAACCTCACTGGGCGTCACCGACACGGTGTTCCTGCCCGACGGCATTAACTGTCCGCCCTACGGCTACTACTACCGCTCATACGTCAACTTCACCGCTTTCGCGCCCAACGCCACCATCACCTCCGCCAACGACATCCTCTATGTGCGCCTCAAAATCGAGCACTCTGCCATTGAGGACATCCGCATCAAACTCTATTGTCCTAACGGCAGTTCCGTGCGCATTGTGCCCGACTACCAGAACGACGGCTGGGGCGGCGTGACCCACAATTTCCGCACCAACCTCGGACTGGCCAACCGCCTGCAGGAGGTCACCACCTGCGACGCCTCGCAAAACCCGATGGGCGTCGCCTGGAACTACGTCTGGTCGAACAACACAACACTCGGCTACCAATATGCGAACTCGCCCTACGGCTACTGTTTCGAGCCTCAAAACGTGCACGTGACGGCCAATCCCTACTGGGACAACAGCAACGGACTAGGAATGTACTCCTACGTCATCGACTCCACCGACGTGGCCAATATGACGCAGGTTTATCACCCCAGCCAGAACTTCAGCAACCTTGTGGGATGCCCGCTCAACGGCTCCTGGTTTATCGAAGTGCAGGACCTGTGGACCAACGACAACGGCTACATCCACGAGTGGGAGATGGCCCTCGACCCGCATCTGTTGCCCCAAAACTGGTCGTACACCGTCAACGTGGACACCACCTACATCGTCGGGCCCGGCTCCAATGGTATGTATGTGATTCCCGATACGGCGGGCACTCTCTATTACACGGCATACGTCATTGATGAATACGGTTGCTCTTACGACACCATCGTGCCCCTCACGGTGGTCTCCGCCCCTCATCCTGAACTCGGAGAGGACTTCAGTCTGTGCCACGGTGATATGATCACCTTGGACGTGGACTACGATGCCCCGGGCACAACCTATGTGTGGAACACCGGCGATGAAACCGAGAGCATTTTGGTCCTTTCTGAAGGAACTTATGTTGTAAACATTGTCACCACCAACGACTCGGCCGGGCTTTCGTGCTCGGGCAGCGATTCCATCCACATCGCTTCCCTGCCCAATCCCAATGTGGACTTTGCCCTCTCCGACACCTCCGGCTGTGCCCCGTTGGTGGTGCGCACCACCAACTTGACCTCACCTGCCGATATGAATTGCACATACTCGTGGATGATTCTGAACGAAGACGGCACATTGGCGTACGCCTCGCTGATGGAGGAGCCCGCTTTTGAAATCGACGATCCGGGCACCTATTCCATCGCTCTCTGGGCCACCTCCGCCGATGGCTGCCGCGATTCACTGTTCAAGTGGAACTATATCCACGTACACCCGCAACCCGTCGCGGAATTCACGGCCGTGCCGGAAATCTCCCTGTTCCAGGAATCCAACGGCACCATCGAATTCCAGAGCTACACCGACCTGAACATCCTCAACAACGAAGGCACCACAATCCTATGGGACTTTGACGACGGCACCACCGACTCTGCGAGCATTTCCCCCACGCACACTTACGCCTCGTGGGGCGACTACAACGTGACGCTCTCCATCAACAGCGGTTTCGGCTGCACCAGCGAGATCACGCACACTGTGACCATTGAGGACAACCTCATCTTCCCGAATGTCATCACGCCGAACGGCGACAACCTGAACGATGTCTTCGCCATCGAGAACCTCAACACCAACATCAACTTGGAGGACCCCGACCAATATCGGAGCAACGAGCTGTATATCTATGACCGTTGGGGAAAATTGGTCTATAAAGCCAAAAACTACGACACCGTATCCAAGGACGGACAGATTATGAGGGGCGCACAATGCTTCGACGCCTTAAACTTACCTGATGGCGTTTACTACTATTCTTTCTATTACAAAGGAAAGGTGAAGGTGGTGAACTATAATGGCACCTTGACCGTCATCCGTTAGAGACGCGGCACGCCATATTAAAATAGAGACGCGGCACACTATATTAAAATACTATATTAAAATAGAGACGCGGCACGCCATATTAAAATAGAGACGCGGCACGCCGCGTCTCTACAGGGGTATGATAGGGATGGAAATTGCTGGTGTTATTTGTTCGGATACGGAATTACAATATCATCACAATATTCGCAACGATAGGAGCGCTTTTCCTTGTCCACGAGATGGAACACGTGGTCGAAATAGGTCTCCACGGAGGTCACGCAGCGGGGGTTCTTGCACCGGATGATGTTGGTCACTTTCTCCGGCACCTCGAGTTTGACCTTCTTGATGGTCTTGCCATCCTCAATGATGTTGACCGTGGCGTTGGGGTCAATCAGTCCGAGGAAGTCGTAGTTGATGTCGATGACATTGTTGATTTTGATGATATCCTTCTTGCCCATTTTCTGGCTGTAGGCATTGCAGATGAGCGCTACATTATAGTCGGCCTTGTCAAGATGCAGATAGTTGAACACGGTGATGCCGTAGCCTGCCTTGATGTGGTCGATAACAATACCTTTTTCTATACTATTGATTTCTAACATAACGATTTGCGATTTACGATGTACGATTTGCGATTTACGATTTGCGTTAGGTAAATCTGGTTTTAATATATTCCTAACAACTTTAAAATCAGTGCCATACGGACAAACATACCGTTTTTGGCCTGATTGAAGTATTGGGCTCTGGGGTCGCTGTCCACCTCAACGCTGATCTCATTGACGCGGGGCAGGGGGTGCAGGATGTAGGTGTCGGGGCGGGCGTAGGTCATCTTCTCGGCATCGAGGATGAAACGGTCCTTCAAACGGATGTAGTCCTCTTCGTTGAAGAAGCGCTCACGCTGCACGCGGGTCATATAGAGGAAGTCCATCTGACCCATATAGGGTTCCATCTGGTCCACCTCCTGGAAGGGGATGCCCTTTTTGCGGACCACCTCTTCGCGGATGTACTCGGGCACGCGCAGCTCTTCGGGGGAGATGAAGATGAAGCGGACACCCTCATAGTTGCTGAGGAACTTGACGAGGGAGTGCACGGTGCGGCCGAACTTGAGGTCGCCGCAGAAACCGTAGGTCTTGTTCTCCACATTGCCGCGGAGACGCTCGATGGTAAGGATGTCGGTCAGCGTCTGCGTGGGGTGCTGGTGCCCGCCGTCGCCGGCGTTGATGAGCGGCATCTGGATGTAGTGCGACGCAAGGCGCGGGGCACCCTCCTTGGGATGGCGCATCGCCGCGATGTCGGCGTAGCACTCTACAGTGCGCAACGTGTCGGCAATGCTCTCGCCCTTCGCGGTAGAAGAGGAACTGGCCTCCGAGAAGCCAATCACCTGGCCGCCCAGACGCAGCATTGCGGTTTCAAAACTCAAGCGCGTGCGGGTGCTCGGCTCATAAAAAAGAGTTGCCAAGATCTTCCCCTCACAACTCTTACTGTACTTTATCGGATCTGCAATAATCTGATGTGCCAAATCAAAGATTTCGCGAAATTCCTCGCGTGTGAAATCCGACGGGTCTATTAAGCATCTGTTTTTTAACAAAATAAATCCTCCTATATGTTATGTGGTTAATAAAATAATCTGTATGAAGCCCACCCCGCAAAAGTCTCGCAAAAATAGGAAATTATTTTTTTTCTCCCCTTGTCTCCATTCATTTTTTTTCATTTTTTTTCAACAAAATGAAATTTTTCCCTCCTTCACTGCTTATGCATTTTATTTAATTATTGTGTTTCAATGTGTTAATATTCCTGAAAAGTATCTTATCCGGCAATATGAAACTGCACGACACCTCCTCTTTCGAAAAACGGACGTCGCCGTTTCCCTCTCCAGCATAAGGAGACACCATACGATTGCTGACCCTTTTCCCCTTGGACGAGGCCTCCATCTGCACAAAATCAAACAGATTGAAGGAGAATGGTTCGGCCAGTCTGACCGGCGTAATCTTTCCTGAAGAAACATCTATTCTACTAACATACAATGGCTTACAAACCCCGTCTTCTTGAATGGTCTTATGAATTATCAAGGCATAACGCATTCCGGCAGCGCGCGCCCTTTTGCGCAGCATCTTGTACAATTGCTTGTCGGGAAGGGTACTGTGGCACGTCAATTCCAGCACGCCAGGACCAGAAGTCACCGCAAGACGCCCGTCTCTCAGGGCAAAACGGCGATGGCCGCGGGCATTGTTCCCGTTTGTCACGGAGGCACGCCCGCCCAACAGGGATATCAGCTCCCCGCGGCGCACGATTTCCACGCGCTCTTCCACAGGTGCACCGTCCGCGTCAATGACACTGCTCCCCACCAACGGGGTGCCGCTGTAGGCTTCACGACTGTCGAGGGCGTCCAAATCCATCGCACGGCTGAACACCTGCCGGTCAATCCGGCTGGCGAGCGATGTTGCACGGACCAGATGCGGACGGTCATCGGAGGGGTTCAAGCGAATGGTGGGTTGCGACGCCAGCAGGTTGGGTTGCGCCTCCACCAGGGCGTAGGCGGCCATTTCGGTCACGGCTTCCCCCTCCAGCAACACAGGGCCGTTGTAATCGCCATTCCACACAGGGGCCTCCATCCAGGTATGGAGTTCTTCCGCCATCTGCGCGGCCAAGGCCTGCAGGGAGGCAATGTCGTCCAGATCACCCAGATTGCGGTAAAGGCGCTCCCGCACATCGCGCAGGCAGGTGCCGTCGGCGGCTTGCGCCTGTGCTTCCAGACGGATGCGCAAGAGGTTCACTGGCTGCTCGTAACGCACCCCGTCACTGGCACAGAAATAGACCGACCCCTGGAAGGCATCCACCACCACACGCGAGCCCGTCAGGAAGGTCTGCTTTTCAAATGCGGAGGAGATGGCATTGGCCAGATTCTCCAACCGGTTGGGCTCCATTGTGTTATACATTGAATGAAGCGTGATGTTTTTCGTCTGCACTGATCGACTATTAGGTTGTAACAACCTTCTCACCGAATCGTTCAGCAACTGGAGCACCTGCTCTTTCTCCGCAAATTGGCGCACAGCCGTCTTATACGCCTCGTCGGTCTGGGTGCGCAACACGCGCCGTATGTGGTTGTAATTGTTGTTCAAGGGCAAAGATACAGGTTGCATTTCCAGTCCCTCCCCTTCCACATTATCATTATTGAATTGCTCGTCGCCCACCAACACGCAAGTGGACACGTCGCGGACGGGACGCACAGACATTGCGACTGTGCTTCCCATAGAGCTCTCCACCTGGCATTGTTGGGCGTCCGTGATCAAATGGCTGACATAGTAAGCCTCGTCGTATCCTTTGCCGTCGGTGGCCAACACCTGTCGGATATCGTCATTCATCGCTTCGAAAAAGACTTCAGCCTCATCCTCGTCATCCTCACCCTTTTCCGGGTTGAAGGTCAAGGCGGGCTTTATCGGGGTGCGCTTGGCCGGGGCCACCGCAAGCGCTTCCATTGTCCCTATCAGAAGACCGGGGGTGCAACATTGATAGGAAACGCCCTCCCATTCCAAACCGGCGCAGGTCAGCATTCCGCCACCCGCCTCCATTTGGGAGAGCAGAACCCGGGGTGAGCCGCTGAGTTCCAGTCCGTACACCGGCTCGTCGGGGCGGTTGTCGGCATAGACCTTCCAAGCCACCAGCGCTTGCACCAAGTGGTTCTGTTCATCCAGTGCAGCGGTGGAGACACGATAGCCAAACTCCGCGCCTTGGCGGGCGATGGCCTGTTTGAGTCGGGCACGCAAAGCCTCTGAAGAAAGCGCATCTCGGCAGGTGACGATGAGATTGCCGGGCGCGGGCATCGGATGGCGCCCCAGCAAAGCACGTCCGTGGCCGTTGCTGAGACGGAGATAGCGGCTGCTGGCCAAGGCATCCGGCACGGCCACCAGCCGGCCGTTTTCGAGCAATTGCACCCGCTCAGCCTCCTGTCCCTCGTCATCATAGCGATAGGCCGCCGGGAAAACTGCATTTTGGAAAGTATTGATTGCGGGGTTGGAAACCACCTGCCAGCCAGCGGGGGTCAGCTGGGTCTCCAATGGCGGATTCTGCTGCAACAGAAGCGGCACGAAAGCATACTGCCAATACACCGTGGCGGCCTGTTCCTCAAACAAAACCGGGCAGACGGCGGCAGACGCCACACGGGCGCGACGCATCTGTTCCAGCAGTTTTTCCTGAGCCTGCACATCCCGCGCAAGCTCTTCGCCGAGCGGCAACTCCTCCGGAAGGGCTCTTTCATAGCACTTCGGCAAGGCCAACGGGGTGCCGTCATCGGCCGTGGCCGTCAGCGTAACCGTGAGCAAGGTGCGGGGATTGTTCTGCGCGATGGAGGTGCCAGCGCTGGTCACTAAATAGCTGCGAACGTTCTGAAAGTGAAGGTCGGCGGTGCATTCGTACGCCTCGGTACGGACCAGCGCACGGGTGCAGGTGGACAATGATTGCCGGAGGGCCTCCTCCCGGATAAGCGGGGCGGCGGGCACCTCGTAATGCGTCACGGCTGGCTCCAACACAAAGTCGCCCCGCTTAGCTTGCGGGCGGCTGATATCGCGAAGGGCGGCCAACACACGATGATACCGCGCGCGGGCCTCCTGATAGGCCTCTTGCGTGGCCTGCGACAGGACCTGTGCCACCGCGGCGGCATTGCCGTCAAGGGGAATATCATAGACCTTGCCCTGGAGGCAGGCGTCATCAGAAGCGTCGCCAAGCGGATAGTAGTTGTCAATCTCTCCGCTGCCCACCCTTATCTGGACGGACATACGGGCATAGCGTTCCCAAGAGCCGCCCATATCGTCGCCCATTGCCGACAGAAAGTGGTAGTCGTCCACCTTCTCCACGCGGACGGAGAGCAGATAGACGGGATCCACTGCCTTGTCAAAGGAGTGGTACAGCGAGTCCACCTGCTGTTGCAGGGTGCGCAGCAACACATCCTCGTCGGCGCTGGATTGTGCCCAGCCGTTAGCAACCAGCAGCAGGCAGGGCAACAGGAGCCGGAGGATACGTCGCAGGCGTGCCATAGGGGTTAGTTCCTGAAGATGGTGGCATCCCGGTCAGGACCCACGGAGACGATGGAGACCGCGGTATGGGTCTCTTTTTCAATATATTGGATGTACGACTTGAAAGTGTCGGGCAACTCATCGTAGCTTTTGCATTGGCTGATGTCCTCTTTCCAGCCGGGCAGAGTGGTATAGACCGGCTCGATAACCGTGTCGGGGTCGGTGGGCACGTGAGTGGTAAGTTCGCCATTCACGCGGTAGGCGGTGCAGACGTTGATGGTGTCGAAATCGGACATCACGTCGGCCTTGGTGAGGGCGATGTCGGTGACGCCGTTGACCATAATGGCATATTTGAGGGCCACGAGGTCGAGCCAGCCGCAGCGGCGGGGGCGTCCGGTGGTGGCGCCATATTCGTTGCCCACCTCACGGAGGCGTTGGCCGGTGGCGTCGAAGAGTTCGGTAGGGAAGGGGCCGCTGCCCACGCGGGTGCAGTAGGCCTTGACGATGCCGAACACGCGGCCCGCGAGGTGCGGGTCGAGGCCAAGACCGGTGAAGGCGCCGGCGGCGATGGTGTTGGAGGAAGTTACGAAGGGATAGGCGCCGAACTCCAGGTCGAGCAACGTGCCTTGCGCCCCTTCAGCCAACACGCTCTTGCCCTCCTGCAGGGCCTCGTGGATGTCGTACTCGCTGTCGATAAAGGCAAACTGGCGCAGCGTGGCCAAAGAGGCCCGCCATTTGCGGTCCATTTCCGGCAGCAACTGGCTGTAGTCGAAGCCGTGCTGGTCGAGAATCTCCTTGTGGGCATCCATCAGCTGCTGGTATTTGGCCTCAAAGTTGGGTGACTGAAGGTCGCAGACGCGCAGTCCCGTGCGGGCGGTCTTGTCGGTATAGGTGGGACCGATGCCCTTGAGGGTGGAGCCGATTTTGCGGTCGCCCTTTTTCGACTCGTATGCCGCGTCGAGGAGGCGGTGCGTGGGCAGAATCAGGTGGGCGCGTTTCGAGATGCGCAGGTTCTCCGTGGGGGTGCAGCCCATCTTCTCCAGTGCCTGGATCTCCTCTTCAAAAATCACGGGGTCGATGACGACGCCGTTGCCGATGATGTTCATCTTCTCTTTGTGGAAGATGCCGGAGGGGATGATGTGCAGCACGTGGCGGATGCCGTTGAACTCCAGTGAGTGTCCCGCGTTGGGACCGCCTTGAAAACGGGCGATGAGGTCATAGCGGGAGGTGAGCACGTCCACCACCTTGCCCTTGCCTTCATCTCCCCATTGCAAACCGAGCAGAATATCTATTTTCATCATTCTGAATATAAAGTAATTATGTACCGCTGGCGCCATATTTCGCCAAACGGTGCAAAAATACAAAAATATATTCCAATTCCCAAATGAAAAATTGCGGGGTGCGATTTGCGAAAAAGTAGAGCCGTCACATTGTGGCGGCTCTATGACGATGACCCCACATTGTGGCGGCTCTACGACGATGACCCCACATTGTGACGGCTCTACCGCGGCGGATATCCTCACAAACCTCGCACCTTGCAAATCCCCCGCGTCCCGCCAGGGACGGAAGCCCGGTAGAACGATGCGGCACTCCACGAACCGAAACGTCCCGCAGGGACGACACATTGTCTGTTATCCCTGCGGGACACGGATGTGACGGGATGCAGTCAATAGCATCTCTCCGAGATGCCGGTAACGGGCGCAGGCATCCCCATCACCACACTGCGTATGGTGTTAACTTGCGATTTACGAGGTACGATTTACGAAGTACGAAAAAGGTCTATGGTCTTTAGTCTCCAATCTATGATACAACCGCAAATCGTAAATCGCAAACCGCAAATCGCACGTCGTACCTCGCAAATCGTAAAGTGCCGCCACAATGTGACGGCTCTACGGGGCATCCTACATTTTCACAAACTTCCTTACCACCACGCCGTTGCGAAAGCATTAACTTTTTTTAACATTTCTAATTTATTAATAATCAGTGATTTTATATAAATTATTGTCTAAGATGTTGATTATGTTGATAAAAAGAATATTTTTGCTAATTATTTGCCATATTTGCAAAATTATATTTCATTTTTTAATAATAGAATATTAATATTTAAACTTTATTATATGAAAAAACTTTTAACCCTAACATTGACTGTGATGCTATGCTGCGCGCTGACCAGTATTGCGCAAGCACAAGGAATCACCAGAGACACAACGGTGCAACTCACTTCCGGCACCAACCAAACCTGGACCGCACCAGTCGGCACTTGGAAAATCATCAAACTCGAAGCCTGGGGCGGCGGCGGTGGCGGCGGAAACGTAAATGGAAATAATCCTTGCGGTGCTGCTGGCGGCGGCGGCGGTGCTCACGCCACTTACTCCACCGAGATTACAGATATTGTTCCCGGCCCGACTGATTTGAAATATTCTGTGGGCGGACAGGTATCTGGCGGAAATGACGGCAATTCGTCGTCTGTCAGTTACAACGGAACCACTTTGATTAACGTTGGCGGCGGTAAGAAGGGCGGCACAGCTAATCAACCTAGCCGGCCAGGGTTGTTTGGAACGAACACTACAACTGCTACCGGTGGTAATGGAGGAACCGTAACTGCCGGAACCGGATCGGGTGGTGCAAATGGAACAGGACAAGGCTCATCTGGATCAAGCGTCACTGTTTCAAGAAGTTTTACATCTACTACATATCCTAACGGCGGCGCTGGTGGCGCTGGTGCCAGCGGTGGCAATGGCGGTACTACTAAAACCAGCAATGGTCAGGGTAATGCTGGCACGGCTCCTGGCGGTGGCGGTAGTGGTGCAAAAAATGGAGGCTCGGGCAATTACACTGGCGGCTCCGGAGCCCGTGGCCAAGTGAACATCACCTACCAAATCCTTACCCTTACGGTTAATTTCAACGCCAATTACACGGGCGGCACTAATCCCGAGAGCAAAGAAGTACTCTACTATGCTGCATACGGTTCCCTTCCTACCCTCACCCGCCCAAATCACATCTTCTTAGGTTGGTTTACCGCAGCTGCTGGCGGCACACAAGTAACTGCCACTACAAAATGCACTTCTACCGATAACGTTACCTTATATGCGCATTGGGCGAGCACGGGTAAAATTGCCGACGGTTCCACAGCATTAGCTCCTTGTGCCAATTACACCGTATTCAACACCAATGCGGCGGATGCCATTTCAGGAGAGACCATCGTGTACTCTTGGGGATATTCCCTGAATGGTGCTGACGAAGTGAGTCTGGATGTCGACAAACTCGAGCTTAACCAAGACGACTTGACGCTTAACCAGATGGGCACATACGTTTTCACCCGCTATGTCAACGTGTTGGGACAGAAAGTGGCTTCTTTGGGACAGTACACCATAAACGTTTCTTCCGTTGATCCGGGTGCCATCACCGCTGGTTCCAAATATATCTGTACTGCTAGCAGTTTCACTATTGGCAGCGAGACCGATGCCACGACCACATCCACCGGCACCATCGTTTACCAATGGCGCTATAGCAAGGACGGCGGCACCGAAACCGCCGTGGCCAACAGCAACAAGAAAGAACTTACACAAGATGACATCACCTTGTCCGAAAATGGCTCTTACGTTTTCAAGCGCTATGCCACTATCGGTTGTGCCGAAGCAGTGGCCGCCACCGGCAGCGACACTTTAAATGTAGTGGTATTGCCTGCCAATTATGCCACTCCCACGGCCAACTATACTGAACTTTGCGAGGGTGGTAGCGTGGAAGTGACAGGAGCCGATTACTCTTTGACGGGGTTGGCTGCTCCCCACAATCTTGCCACAACTTTCAACTGGATGATTTCCAAGGATGGTGCCAGCGCAGCCCCGGCTGCAAACACGGCCACCTACACCCAAGAACTGTCTGACGCAGGCACCTATACCGTCTATGCTGTCGTTGAGTACTTCAACGATACAAACTGTACAGTGAACACGACACCCGTAACGGTGACGGTCAGTGAAGATCCCACTATTGCCGTACCTACGATGAGCGTGGCCTCCTCCATCTGTCCTAACGGAGAGGTCACGCTTACGGCTGCCAGCATTGTCGGCGGCGTGGGCGGCGGCTACACCTACAATTGGGAGTTCAAGGCTGACGGTTCCACGGCTTGGGTTGCCATCTCAGATGCCGAGGCCACTTACAGCACGACCACGGGCGCGACTATCACGGCTTCCAACTTCCTCAGCACGGGCAACGTGCAATACAGAACCCTGATCAGCAACGCACAAGGCTGCAACGCCATCAGCCCTGAGAAGGATTTGGAGATCATCACGGTGGCCATCCCTGCCGTGAGCACCGCCGCAGACGTGTGTCCTGCTCCTGGTGACACAGCCTTTGCCACTATGGTGAACACCACCGACCCGGACTTCGAGTTGCGTTGGTATGCCGATGCCACTTCCACCACGGCCATTGCCGCGCCGACCGTCTCTCTCGCCAATGAGAATGTATTCACCTACTATGTGGCCCAATACAACCCGAACAACGGTTGTTTGAGCGCCCGCGTGCCCGTAACGCTGACCATTACCTACACCGCCCACCTCGGCCACGACAGCGGCGATTTGGATCAGGTTGTTTGCCAAAACAGCGCTATGGATGCGGTTACCTTCAGCCATAGCGGCGACTGTGCCCCGCAGGTTACATTCACAAAGGACGGCCAAGATGTTAATGAGATTGCCGGCGTGACTGTAACGAGCGGAAACGGCATCACCGTTATTGAAGGCACCCCCACGGAAGCTGCCACCTATACCTTCCACGTGGAGTTGCATCCGGATGCACAAACCGTTTGTGCCGCTCCCAACTCTTTTGACGGCAGCATCCTGGTGAACCCTGTCTATAACGTAGTGGATAACCAAACCATTTGCGGCGGCAACTACACGATTAGCGACCACAACGGACACACCTACAGTTACAACACTAGCGGCACCTACACCCAAACCCTGGAAGCCGTAACGGGCTGCGACAGTGTGGTGACCCTGAATCTGTACGTACACGAGTGGAACCAGTTCGGATTTGAAGAAAACGAGGAACTGATTGCCGGCTGGACTGGATTTAGCAGTGTTTCTTCCCCGATTAGCGCTGATGTGGCCGGTTCCGTGTCTGGTTCACAGATTACATATTCTGGGTGGAATGGATCCAACACTACGAGAGACAATCTAACATCCACTTCAAATCTTGTGGGCACAACAGGCAATTCCTTAGGTTTAATAAACGCAATAAACAGCGGTTGTAGTATTGTTTATAATAACGAGAAAAGCATTATTTTAAAAACCAACACTCGGGACTATGGCAATATTAAACTACATTTTGATTATGAATTAGAGTGTAGGAGCGCGACTGACCATGCTTTCAATAAAGTGCAACTATCCTACGGTTTTGATGGAAACAACTTTACGAATTTCCCCGAAGGAAGTCTTTCTGTTACATTACCAACCAGCACGACATTTGGTAATCAATCCGGCAGTTTCAACTTGAACTTATCTAGCGAATCTTCCAATTCTGTCAATAATGCTGACAACCTATATATCAAAATGGAATTCTCCGGGGGAGCAAGATCTATTGCACTTTGTTTGTCGGCATTTGATTCCTATTTCAGAATTGACAATATTTGTGTGTCGGGTTCAAAATATACGGAGTTGGATGTCAAGGGAGAGAATATTGCCTGCACCAACCAACCATTTACTGCGGAAGCTACTCCTCCTTACGTCAACACTCTCACAACACCACCCGACACAACGCCTGTTATTTACAAATGGGAAAGAATTGTAAACGGCACAAGCACGGTTTTGGATGAGACTTCCAGCAAGTTGGTTGACAACGAGGTTCCCGCTGGCAATTATCAATATAAGGTAAGTGTTGGTGATCCAGCGTCGCCTTGCGGACAAAGTGCAACTTTAGATGTCCTTGGTGTTGAACCGGCTTATCATCCTGAAATCGTCCGGTATGCATCTGTTTGTTCAAACAAAGTGAATCAAATGAATGAAATCAACTGGCCTTCCGATTGCCCGTATGTGGATGGTATGTTTATTGTTTCACCTTCTGCAGAGGAAATGCAAAAACCCGGCACTTATACTTGTGAATTGAGTATTCCTACTACAACAAATCCTTGTGATAGCGTCATTACTTTGATGTTAAATGTAATAAAGGCATTAGACACTTCAATTGTAGCTAATATCTGTTTAGGAGAAACCTATATTTTAAAAGATCCCAACACTGATCTAGAAGTTTTTAATATTACTCCTACTGAAGAAGGTATAACCTATCACACTTCACCTGCAGCAACAAACGCCAACGGCTGTGATAGTATTTATCGTCTCACACTGATTACGAATAGTGTTCGCAAAACACTCGAGAACGAAACCAATATTACACTGGCTGCCTGGTCTATGGACAATGGTAAAAACAATTTCATCGCAACTTGTGGCACCAAAACAACCGGCAGCTCATTTGTCAAAGGTGCTTCAGGATACAGTCCTACACAAACAGAATTTGAAATAGTTGAAGGCCATACACCTTCAAATGATTATTGTTATGAAGCAGGACAGTCTAATACTGCTTTACGATGGCCAAACTTGTATAGTGAATGTAGCGGAAGTAGTTGGTTTGGCGGCAGTGGCGGCGATCCTACTTATACTGATTATAGTGATGTCTATTTTGAAATTAAAATCGATCCGTACGATTATTCTAATTTGAAATTGAAATTTGACTATAAGCGCGATAACGCCTCCACCTCCAATGCCCAAGCATTCAACAAAGTGAATTATTATTACAAATTCAGCGAATCAGATAATTATAATTCTTTAGGTACTGCCAATATAAATTCTACCAATTGGGCATCCCAATCCTTGGATTTTTCATCAATTGCTACCCAAGACGAACACGAAATGTATCTGAAGGTTGAATTTACTGGAGGTAATCCTGGTGAAACGGAATCTTGCGGCTTTTTGCAAGGCTCCAAATACCTTCCCAGCTACATTACCGTGGATAACGTGATGATTTGGGGTGACCGCATAGCTCGCGCTACCTTGGATGGCACAGCACAGACCTGCAGCGACACCTACGTGTGCGAAGGCGAAAATGTGACCTTCAACTGCCAGGGCGACGACCAATACTTCAAGTTCTATGTGGTGGATGAAACCGCCAATGTCACCACCGCTTTTGATGGCAGCTCAACCCTTAGCATAATCCCGACCCAAACTTCCACTTACAAGATTGTGGCAGTGGAACAAACCACAATGTGCGACTCTGTTTGGGGCCCGTTCAACGTGGAAGTGGTGAAGAAACCGACCATCTCCTACGTTTCCGGTTCAAATGACGAGGGTATTTGCGGCAATAATGTCTTTGACATCAAAATCAGTATTGAAGATGCCGCTTCATACACTTTCACTTGGCTGACGAGTGGTCAGGTGGTTCCTGACGGCATTGAATTCAATAACAATAATGACACGATTACCATCGGTGGCGTGTTTACCAACGGTGGTTCTGCCAACTACAACATCGTGGCAGCCCCTGACAGTCGCTGTCCTACCGGTTCCGTAAATCTGAATGGCACGATTGCTGCCCGCGTTATGCCGGCAGTTACCCAGACCCTTGGATCAGATACCGTTTGTCAGGGCGACACTATGCAGTTCGTAATCTCCAATATGGACGATTTGAATTTCACACTGGTTCCAGAAGACGAGCGCTTTGCGTGGACCACCGCCACGGCCACCTTGTCCAACACCGACACGCTGGCTTACAGAGCCGACGAAGCCACCCACACAACCCGTCATTACCTCACCGTGAAACAGAACGGCTGTACCACGGTGGACAGCGTTGACATTGTGGTCTATAACCTCGTGGGTGACACCTTGAGACTGCACGGCGGCCACTATGTGATGAACTATGGAGACATTTACCTGGATGCCGACAGCTTGATACTGCCCGACCTGATGCACAACGGCGAAGTCGTGCCTGAAATAATGATTGCTTCCATCACGCAATCCGGCGGTGCCAAGATTTATCCGAACAATATGACTGATATGATGACTACCATTACGTGGACCATCACCGACCAATGCGGCAATCAGCACACCAGAGTCCAGACTCTGACTTTCGAGTTGCCTCCTTGCGGCGACGCCGACCACTACACCGTGACCGACGTCGATGGCAACACCTACTCAACGGTGCGTATAGGCTTAACCTGCTGGATGCGCGAGAATCTCAAGACGCAGCACTACGCAGACGGCACACCTGTGGCCAAGGCTTTGGGCTACGTGAACAGCGATTTCCCGAATGCTGACAACACAGCTGATATCTTCGGTCGTCTCTACTCTTGGTACTCCGCTATGAATTTACCGGAAGGTTCCACAAACCAGCCGACAGTTAACGCAAACGGCCACGTGCAAGGTGTCTGCCCGGATGGTTGGTTTGTTCCCACACCGGAATACTTTATGAGATTACATAATATCGATATGAACCATCTGCGTTCCAACACCTACTGGTTGGACGGCGGAGGCGACAACAGTACCGAATTCTCTATGTTGCCTGGCGGCTACTACAACAACAGCATTGACAGGTATGAAAATATTCTCGGCAATGCCTACTTCTGGACCACAGACCTCTCCGGCAGCGGAACGCCCAAGACCTTTGAGGCCGACTGTCACTGCTATATGTGGACAGTGTACGACAACTTGCCCGGAAAAGCATTGAGCATACGGTGTGTGAAAGACAAAGACTAAGATTACAAAAAAACTCCCTGACGGGAGTTTTTTTTTTGCGTGTATTGTAAATAGCAATTGACGATGAACTATGGCGATGAACTAAGGGCTTCGGTCTATGGTCTTTTTATTAAAAAAGTCCTGTTTATAAAAAAGTTGAAGTCTGAGTCCGTTGTCCGCGCAACAACACTATTTTTGCGCGATAATATATATATGTCAAAAATGAAAAGATTAAGCATCATTCTTTTAGCCCTGTTTGTGGCCGCGCAGTTCACCGGCTGTGTCACCAAACAAAAATACACCGAACTCCAAAACCAGTACAAAAAGTGCCAGGACGACCTGACCTACGCCAACGCCGAGAACGTTGATTTCGCCAATGCGAAGAAACAATTGGCCGCCGACCTGAACACGGCGACACTCAAGGTGCAGCAGCTGGAGAAGGACACGCTGACCCTGTCGCGCCGCCTGCGCCAATCGGAACGCGACCTTGCCAAGGCCACCCGCGAATATGACGAACTGCTCAAGAATTTCGCCGAACAGAACGTGAGCAACCAGAGCCAGATGAATGAGTTGCTCGGCAACATCGACAAGATAAAAGACGACCTCAAAGCGCAACAAGACTCCCTGAATGCCGCCAAGGCCATCCTCGAAGCCAAGGAGGCCCGCATCCGGGAGATGCAAACCGTTCTCAACCAGAAAGACGCCGAGGTGAAAGCCCTCAAGGACAAGGTGAGCGCCGCCCTCAAGGGTTTCGAAGGCAGCGGCCTCAACGTGATGGAGAAGGACGGCAAGGTGTATGTCTCGATGGAAGACAAACTGCTGTTCGCCTCCGGCAGCTGGAACCTGAACGAGCAGGGACTCAATGCCATCAAACAGCTGGCCGGCGTGCTGGAGACCGAGAAGGAGATCTCCGTGCTCATTGAAGGCCACACCGACAACGTGCCCTACCGGGGCAGTGGCCAGGTGAAGGACAACTGGGACCTCAGCGTGCTGCGCGCCACCTCTGTGGTGAAAGCCATCCTGGCCAACGGCAACATCGAGCCGGTGCGCCTCTCCGCCTCCGGTCGCAGCGAATACCTGCCCATCGATAACAACGACAGTGCCGAGGCCCGCGCCAAGAACCGCCGCACCGAGATTATCCTCACCCCCAACCTCGACAAACTCTTCGAGTTGATCCAGAACAACTAATATGCAGTTCACGCACACGCTGCTGACGTGGTACGACGAGAACAAACGCCCGCTGCCCTGGCGCGGCGAACGCGACCCCTATAGAATCTGGATTTCCGAAATCATACTCCAACAGACCCGCGTGCAGCAGGGCTGGGACTACTATCTGCGCTTCATCGGGACCTTCCCCACCCTCGCCGACCTGGCGGCGGCCTCCGAAGAGCAGGTGCTGCGCCTCTGGCAGGGATTAGGTTACTACACACGCGCCCGCAACCTCTATGCCGCCGCCCAGCAGATAGTGACCCTCCACGGCGGCGTGTTCCCCGACCGCTACGACGACATCCGCGCCCTCAAGGGCGTGGGCGACTACACCGCCGCGGCCATCGCCTCCATCGCCTTCGGACTGCCCCACCCCGCCGTTGACGGCAACGTGCTGCGCGTCGTGAGCCGCATCTTCGGCATCCGCGACGACATCGCGGCACCCGCCACCCGCCGGCAAATCACCGAACGCTGCGCCCAGCTCATCGACCCCGACCGCCCCGGCAACTTCAACCAGGCGATGATGGAACTCGGCGCCATCCAGTGCCTCCCCAAGAACCCCAAATGCGACGAGTGCCCCTTCCAACACGAGTGCTTTGCCTGCACCCACGGGCTCACCGACACACTGCCCGTCAAGAGCAACCGTATCGTCAAGCGCGACCGCTTCTTCCATTTCACCTTCTATATATATAATAATAGTACGGTTTTGGAAAAGCGAACGGGACGCGACATCTGGCACAACCTCTACCAATTTCCGTTGCAGGAGACGGAATCCGACTGCACCCTGGAGAATGGGCATCCTGTGGCCGAGTTGCGCGAAGTGCTCACGCACCAGATTATCCACGCCAAATTCTACCTCAAGGAAACAAAAAATGCACCCAAGACACAAGCCAATCAAATCATAGTGCCTTTGGAGCAGCTTGACCAATATCCTAAACCGAAAATCATCGTGCAATTTTTGTCAAAGCATCTTCTTTAAAACAACATTATGGAGTACAACACAAAAACCGACGAACAGTATATGCGTATGGCCCTGAACGAGGCGATGGATGCCTTTGAGGCCGACGAGGTGCCCGTGGGGGCGGTGGTGGTGCTGAACGGGCAGGTCATTGCGCGGGGGCACAACCTCACGGAGACGTTGCACGACGTGACCGCGCACGCGGAGATGATTGCCATCACGGCGGGCAGCGGCGCCTTGGGGGCGAAATACCTGAAGGGGTGCACGCTCTACGTCACCTTGGAGCCCTGCGTGATGTGCGCCGGCGCCATCGCGCACGCGCAACTCGAGCGGCTGGTATATGGCGCCGACGACCCCAAAAGAGGCTACACGCTGTTGGGCGTGGAGGTGCTGCCCACAAAAATGAAGGTGGAAAAAGGGGTGCTGGCCGACGAGTGCGCCACCCTGTTGAAGGAATTTTTCCAGGAAAAAAGGTAAAAAAAAGCGGAATGTTGCACGCAACACTCCGTTTTTCTGAAGTGACCCCTGCAGGATTCAAACCTGCAACCTTTTGATCCGTAGTCAAATGCTCTATTCAGTTGAGCTAAGGGGCCATTGCTTTTTTGAAGCCCGCAAAAATACATTTTTTTTCATTCGGTTTACAAAAAAAATAAAAAAAAATTCTGCACATATTCTTGATATAAAAAAAAGTGTATTTTTGCAGCCTCGATTGACGAATGGATTGAGCTATGGTGTAACGGTAGCACTACAGATTTTGGTTCTGCCTGTGTAGGTTCGAATCCTGCTAGCTCAACTGCAAGCGAACTCTCACCCGATGGTGGGAGTTTTTTTATACTAGATATGAATTAATTTATTGATTTGCATATACATAAAAAAGAAACAATAACTATTTTCTAATTTCATAAAACAATGGAAGAACACGTTAATCTTATCGACACCTTTGCTGAATTCAAGGAATCCAAGAGCATAGATCGTGAGACTTTGATGCACATTCTGGAAGATGTGTTTCGCGCCGCTTTGGTCAAAAAATACGGACCGGACGCGCAATTCGACATCATCGTGAACGTGGACCGTGGTGACCTTGAGATCCAGCACACCCTGGAAATCGTCGAGGACGGCGAAGTGGAGGACGAGGGCACACAAATCGCCCTGTCGGACGCCATCAAGATTGAACCGGACTTCGAGGTCGGGGAAGAGGTGGTGGAATACATCAAGCTGACCGATTTCGCGCGCCGCGAGATTCTGGCCCTTCGCCAGAACCTGAGTGCCAAGATTTTGGAGCACGAGAAAGATGTCATCTACAAGAAATATGAGCACCGCATCGGCGAGATCATCACCGGCGAGGTCAACCAAGTGTGGCGCAAGGAGATCCTTGTGCTGGACGAGGATGGCGTGGAGTTGGTGCTGCCCAAGTCGGAGCAAATCCCTGCCGACCGCTACAAGAAGGGCGACACGCTCAAGGCCGTCGTGGCCCGTGTGGAAGTGCAGTCGTCCACCCCGCGCATCATCATTTCGAGAACCTCCCCGATGTTCCTGGAGCGTTTGATGGACGAGATTCCCGAGATTATGGAGGGCCTCATCACCATCCGCAACGTGGTGCGTGCCCCGGGCGAGAGAGCCAAAGTGCTTGTCGAGTCGTTCGACGACCGCATCGACCCCGTCGGCGCCTGCGTCGGTATGAAGGGCAGCCGCATCCACAGCATCGTGCGCGAGCTGCACAACGAGAACATCGACATCATCAACTACACGACCAACCCGCAACTCCTCATCGCCAGAGCCCTCAGCCCTGCCAAGATTTCCTCCATTGAAATCGATGAGGATAACAAGATGGCCAATGTCTATATGAAGTCCGATCAAGTCTCCCTGGCCATCGGCAAGGGCGGCTACAACATCAAGCTGGCCTCCAAACTCTCCGGCTACGAAATCGACGTGTTCCGCGACGATATCGACCAGGAGGAGGATGTGCCTTTGACCGAGTTCGCCGATGTCTTCGACGAGTGGGTCATCGACCAGTTCATCAACATCGGCTGCGACACCGCCAAGAGCGTGCTCGCCATCGACCGCGACGAGTTGGTGAAGCGCACCGACCTGGAAGAGGAGACCGTGGACGCTATGATTGCCGCCGTCAAGGAGGAATTGGAAATCAACGAATAAAACCTTTTCATCACCATAGAAAGCAGAAAACAGTATCGAAAGTCTCTTTAATAATATAATATGTCAGAGGAAAAAAGAAAAATACCACGCTTAGGGAAGGCCGCGGGAGAATTCAATGTCTCCATCGGCACGATTACCACTTTGCTCAAGAAAAAGAACTTCGACATCGAGGAAAACCCGAACGCGAAGCTTACGGAGGAGATGTATGACATCTTGTTGCACGAGTTTGCGAGCGAGAAACTGGTGAAGGCCGAAGCCGACAAGATCGACATCGGCACCTTCAGCGCCAAGGCCAAGTCGGAGAACAAGGCGAAGAGCACCACCAAAACGGAAGTCCGTGAGGAACCGACCGAGGAGAGTGCTCTCATCATCAAGAACGTCAACATCATCAATCCTCCTCAACATATTGAGACTGAGATTCCGACGCCCAAAGTGCTGGGCAAGATAGAGTTGGAACCCCCGACACCCAAGCCGGAGGAGGTCCAGAAGGAGGCTGCCGTGGAGGTGAAAGCCGAGGAAAAAGCGGAGCCGGAGAAGCCCGCTGCCGAAGCTCCCAAAGTGCCCGAGCACATTGAAACGGTGGTCAATCTGGAACAGCCCAAGGTCATCGACAAGATCGACCTTGACGCGCTCAACCCCAAGAAGCGCAAAGGCGAAAAGAAGAGCCAACCCAAGACGGAAGAGACGCCTGCTCCCGAGAAAGCCGAGCCCACCCCCTCTGACGAGCCCGCACCCGAGAAGGCTAAGCCCTCCCCCGTTCCCGAACGGAAGGTGGAATTCATCAAGACTGAGGTCGCCAAACTTGCCGGTCCCAAGGTGATGGGCAAGATTGAGCTGCCTGAGGAGAAACCGAAGGAGTCGCGGAGAGACCACGCCGCGGACAACGCCGACAAGAAGAAGAAAAAGCGCAAGAGAATCATCAAGCAGGCGGGCGTGAAAACTCCCGAAGGCAAGACGGGCGGCAAGCGCGACGACAAGGGCAAGGCTGAAGTGGAGAAAGTGGAGATCTCTCCCGAAGACATCCAGCGCCGCATCAAGGAGACCAAACAGCGTCTCGAACCGACCGGCAAGACCAAAGCCGCCAAGCGCAGAAAAGAGAAACGCCAGCTTATCCACGAGCGTATCGAGGAACAGGAGTTGCTCGAAATGGAGAACCAGAAGATTCTCAAGGTCACGGAGTTCCTTACCGCCAACGAGTTGGCCACGATGATGAACAAGCCCGTGACGGAGATTATCTCCACCTGTATGAGCATCGGCCTCTTCATCTCCATCAACCAGCGTCTGGATGCGGAGACCATCTCCCTCCTCGCCGAGGAGTTCGGCTTCCAAATCGAGTTCATCGGTGCCGATGCCGAGGATGAGAATGATATGAACCAGGAGGATGCTCCCGAAGACCTCGTGCCGCGCCACCCGATCATCACGGTGATGGGTCACGTGGACCACGGTAAGACCTCTTTGCTGGACTACATCCGCAAAACCAACGTCATTGCGGGTGAGGCTGGCGGCATCACCCAGCACATCGGTGCCTACGAGGTGTCGTTGAGCGACGGAAGAAAAATCACCTTCCTCGACACGCCGGGTCACGAAGCCTTCACGGCAATGCGTGCCCGCGGTGCCAAGATCACCGACCTCTGTATCATCGTGGTGGCCGCCGACGACGCCGTGATGCCTCAGACCGTTGAGGCCATCAACCACGCCCAGGCCGCTGGCGTCCCGATGGTGTTCGCCATTACCAAGATTGACAAACCCAACGCCAACCCCGAGAAGATCCGCGAGGAGCTGGCCAATATGAACATCCTGGTCGAAGACTGGGGTGGCAAATACCAATGCCAAGAAATCGACGCCAAGCACGGCACGAATGTGAACGAATTGCTGGAAAAGGTGTTGCTCGAGGCTGAGATGCTGAACCTGAAGGCCAACCCCAACCGTCGTGGTGTGGGTGCCGTCATCGAGTCCTCTCTGGACAAAGGTCGCGGCTATGTGGCCAAGGTGCTGGTGCAGAACGGCACGCTCGCAGTGGGCGACCCCATTCTCGCCGGCAGCTGCTTCGGCAAGGTCAAGGCTATGTTCAACGAGCGTAACCAGCCCATCAAGTCGGCCGGCCCTGCCACGCCCGTGTTGCTGTTGGGTCTGAACGGCGCCCCGCAGGCCGGTGACGCCTTCAAGGTTTGCGAAACCGAGCAGGAGGCCCGCAGCGTGGCCACCAAGCGCGCCCGCCTCGTCCGCGAGATGGGTCTGCGCACGCAGAAGCACATCACGCTCGAGGAAATCGGCCGCCGTATCGCCATCGGCGACTTCAAGGAGTTGAACATCATCGTCAAGGGTGACGTGGACGGCTCCGTGGAGGCCCTGTCGGGCGAGTTGCTGAAACTCTCCACCGAGCAGGTGCAGGTCAACGTCATCCACAAGTCCGTGGGTGCCGTGACGGAGACGGACGTGATGCTGGCCACGGCCTCCAACGCCCTCATCGTCGCCTTCCAGGTGCGTCCCACCGCCGGCGCGCGCAAGGCTGCCGAAGCCGAGCAGATCGACATCCGCACCTACTCCATCATCTACACCGCCATCAACGAGATCAAGGAGGCCATCGCCGGTATGCACTCCCCCGAAATTCGCGAGAAGGTGGTCTGCAACATCGAAGTGCGCGAGGTGTTCCACATCTCCAAGGTCGGCAACGTGGCCGGCTGTATAGTGCTCGACGGCAAACTGCAGCGCAATACCCGTATCCGCCTTATCCGCGACGGTATCGTCATCTACACTGGCAAACTCGGCTCCCTGCGTCGTTTCAAAGACGATGTCAAAGAGGTCGTTTCCGGCCAGGACTGCGGTCTGAACATCGATGGTTGCAACGACATCAAGATTGGCGACATCATCGAAGGTTACGAAGAATACGAAGTGGCTTACACTGGTAACAAATAATTCCCTTCCCTATGGCAGACAACAAACTCTACAAAATCGGCATCACCCACGGGGACCTCAACGGCATTGGCTATGAAGTCATCATCAAAGCCCTTATCGACAACAAGATAATGGAGCTTTGTACCCCCATCGTCTATGGGCTCTCCAAAGCCGCCTCCTATCACCGGAAGACTTTGGACATCCAAGACTTCTCCTTCCAGTTCATCAAGAGCACCGACCAGGCCTCTCCCAAGCGCCCGAGTCTCATCAACATCTTCGATGAAGAGGTGAAGATCGAGTTGGGCACCTCCTCCAAGTTGGCCGGACAAATGGCCGAACGGGCACTCTATGCCGCCGGACGTGACCTGAAAAACAAAAGCATCGACGCCATCGTGACCGCACCCGTGAACAAGGACAACATCCAGTCCGACAAGTTCACCTTCCCGGGCCAGACGGAGTTTTTCGAACACTATTTCGGTGGCAAAAACAAGGCTTTGATGCTGATGGTAGCCGAGAACCTGCGCGTGGGGTTTGTGACCAACCATCTGCCCATCCAGCAGGTGGCCGGAGCCCTCAACAAGGAGCTGATCGGTCAAAAGCTGACCATTCTCAACCAATCGCTCAAGCAGGATTTCGGGGTGAGCAACCCGACCATCGCGGTGCTTGCGCTCAACCCGCACGCCGGTGACAACGGACTGCTCGGCACGGAAGAAAAGGAGATTATCGCACCCGCCATCGAGCTGGCTTTCCAGAACCACATCAACGCGTTCGGGCCCTTCCCCGCCGACGGTTTCTTCGGATCAGGAAGCTACCGCAAATTTGACGCCGTATTGGCTATGTACCACGACCAAGGGATGTTGCCGTTCAAGATTCTCGGCACCGAGGGCGTGAACTACACCGCCGGACTGCCCATCGTGCGCACCTCGCCCGCCCACGGCACGGCCTACGACATCGCAGGCAAAAACGTGGCCAACGGCCAATCGATGCGCAATGCCATCTATCTGGCCATCGACATTCTCAGAAACCGGGAACGCTACCAATAAGAGCCGGCTATTCCGCCGCCCCTTTCTGTTTCAACTGAATCACGACGATTTCGCCCGTGGTGCCGATGCGTATCGGTGCCCCGGAGCCGCCTAACCCGGAGGTGACGTAATAATGGGTGTTGCCCACCTTGCGGTATCCGTGATATAACTTGCCGTTTATCAAACTTTTACACCATTGCAGGAGATTCATCGGGAAGACCTGCCCGTTATGGGTATGCCCCGACAATTGCACATCGACGCCGCACTGTTGTGCCGGCGCGAGGTTGTCGGGACGGTGGTCAAGCAGAATGATAGGCAGCGAGTCAGGAACGGAAGCGGTAAGCTCTTGGAGGGATTTGCGAGGATGGGTGCGGGAGCTGTCGGCGCGCCCCACCAACACCAAAGCGTTGCGCACCACAATTCCTGTATCATCCAACAACTTGATGTTCATCATCTTGAAAGCCTGCTTCACACGAGGGTCGTCATTATAGGAAATACCGTGATACGATTCGTGGTTGCCGTGGATGGCATAAATGCCTTTGGGCGGATGAAGACGGCGGAAGGCATTCGTGTACCCCATCGGGGTAAAGTCGCGCCAATTGATCACAAACTGGTCGCCGAGCAGCAACACCATATCGGGATGCAGGGCATTGATGGTGTCAATGTGCCTGTTCAGCTGTTCCGATGACATCGTTCCGAGATGCAAGTCGCTGACGGCCACTATTTTCCAATCGGGAACAGGTTTGTCCACCTCCAGCGTCAATTCCACCACTTTGGGCTGAGTGAAATGATACAATCCATAAATAATCACGCCGAAGATCAGGAGAAACGAGGCCAGGGCGTAACCGCGGCGGGTGGCTTGCAAGTGCCGTGACAAGCGCACGCGGAGAGGCGGTATCCGATAAATGACAACCCGGAAACAGGTGAAAAGGAGCGTCATCAGGAAAGCATACAGCACAAAAATCATCCAAAGGTAGGCCACGGTCTGGAACGGCAAGTACCAACTGCGCAAATTGAAGAGGCGGAGGAAGAGGACGACGATGAAAAAAACGGACATCACCACCCCCAGCCAAGTGGCGGCCTTGCCCCATCTCTTTTTGCCTGGAAAAGCTTGTAACATCCTATACAACACGTATGATATGGCTATCAAATAGGCACCTGTAACGAGCAGAAGATGAAGAATTCTGAATATCATATCTTATTTCATTAGTTCACGACAAACGAGCCAAAGGCTAAAATATTTTTTGAGGGTGCAAAGATGATGAAAATTTCCGTACATTTGCCCCCTTGAAAAAAGGAATCAAAACGGCGGGCAAAAGCCTCTTTTGAGAAAGCCTTTTTCTTGACACAGCAACTAATAATAACTTGTTCATAAACAAAACCTTATTACGATATGAAAAGAATTCTCGCCATCAATCCAGGTTCCACATCCACCAAAATCGCCCTTTTTGAAGGCAACGAGCAGGTGTTTGTGAAGAACATCAAGCACACCACAGAAGAAATTTCAAAGTATGCGACCATCACCGACCAGTATCCGTTCCGTCGCGATGTCATCATCGACGAACTGAAGACACAGGGCATCGACCTGCACAGCATTGATGTCATTATGGGCCGCGGTGGTCTTATAAAACCCTTGAAATCAGGTGTGTACAGAATCAACGAGTTGATGATTGAGCATTTGAAGATGGGTTACAACGGACAGCACGCCTGCAACCTCGGCGGTCTCATCGCCAAGAGTCTGGCCAATGTCATCGGCTTGAAGGACGCCTACATCGCCGACCCGGTGGTGGTGGACGAGTTCAACGAGATTGCCCGCATCTCCGGTCACCCCGATTTTGAGCGCAAGTCCATTTTCCACGCCCTGAACCAGAAGGCCATCGCCCGTATGTATGCCCGCGACAACGGGAAAAAGTACGAGGACCTGAACTTAGTGGTCTGCCATATGGGTGGCGGCGTGAGCGTAGGCGCGCACGAAAAGGGCCGTGTCATCGATGTCAACCAAGCGTTGGACGGTGAGGGTCCCTTCTCTCCCGAGCGTTCGGGAACCCTGCCGATGAACCAGTTCCTCGAGGCTTGTTTCAGTGGCAAATACACCAAGCAGGATATGCAGAAGATTCTGGTGGGCAAGGGCGGATATGTAGCCTATTTCGGCAGCAACGACGCTTACGCCGTGGAGAAGGCCGCCATTGCCGGCGACCCCAAGGCCGAGCTGCTCGAAGAGGCCTTCGCCTATCAGGTGGCCAAGCAGATTGGCGAGAACGCCGTCGTGCTCAAGGGCAAGATTGACGCCATCATCCTCACCGGCGGCATCGCCTACGGCAAGCCCGTGGTGGCCCGCATCAAACGCTACATCGACTGGATCGCCCCTGTCGCCGTCTATCCCGGCGAAGACGAAATGGCCGCTATGGCTCTCAACGCCAATATGATTCTCAACGGGGAAATCGAAGTCCAAGACTACCAATAATGAAACTCGCACTCTACAGCCGCCAGCGCGGCAAAGAGGAACAACAATACATTGACACTGTGGTCGAACACCTGCAACAACAGGTGTTCGACTTGTTGTTGCACGAGAATTGCTGTCCGAACGGCAGCCAGCACACCATCTTTCGCAATCACGACGACCTAGCCCAGCTCGGGCCTGTGGACTGTATGGTCTCCATCGGCGGCGACGGCTCGTTCATTGACGCGGCCAACCTGGTGGGCGACCTGAACATCCCGCTGGTGGGCATCAACACTGGGCGTATCGGCTTCCTTTCAGGCATCAAGAAGGAGAATTTCAGGGAGTGCTTCCAGCTGATTCAAGAGGGCAGATACACCACCGAAGAGCGCTTTCTGTTGCACGTGGACAGCAGCACGCCCATCGAGAGCATCCGCAACCACTTTGTGGTCAACGATTTGACCATCCGTACCACGGACACCGACACCATCATCGCCGTCACGGTGCGGGCGGCGGGACAGACGGTGAACACCTATTGGGGTGACGGGCTTATCATCTCCACGCCGACGGGCTCCACGGCCTATTCAATGAGTTGCGGCGGGCCCATCCTGCACCCGCATTCCCAGGTGATGGTGCTCACGCCCATCGCCTCCCACTCCCTCAACGTGCGCCCGCTGGTCATCCCCGCCGACACGTCCCTCGAAATCGAGGTGCAGAGTCGCAGCGGACACTACTCCTTGAATCTCGATTCCCAAAAATTCATCGTGGAAGAAAACATTCTTTTAACAGTTACTAAAGAAAATTTCTGCATTCGGACCCTTTCGTTCGAGCACACGGACTTCTACGAAGTCATCCGTGAAAAGCTGTTGTGGGGACTGGACAAACGCAACCGTTAAGTCCCTCATTTCCAGAGCAACAAACCATCTCCCGCCGGTTTGTTCATTATCAACATATTTTTGTTTATTTTTTATAGAAAAAGGGCTTGAAATGCCTTGTTTAAATGTTGTATTTTTGTCGCTCTGCTAAAAATTGTCAACAAAAGGATGAAAAAACTACGGATTATTGGTCGCATAGTGCTCATTATCAGCGTTTTGGTAGTGACAATATTGGCCTTTGTCCAAATTCCCAAACGTCAATGCAGCAAAGTGGAGGTCGTAGCGCACACACAAAACGAGAGTATCGTGTTGCCGCAGGCCGATGTGGAGCGGTTGTTGTCGGAGGCCGGCATTGAGACGGTGGGGGCGCGCATCAAGGAGGTTGACCTTGCGGCCATCACCAGCCTGTTGAAGGAGAATCCTTACATCAAGGAGATCAACTTCGTGCATTTTGCCGGATCGCGTTTGGTCATCGACTACGAATTGCGGACTCTGCTCCTGCACGTGTTCTCGGCTGACGGTGACCAGTATTTTGTGGACAATGAAGGGAATCTTGTGCCTTACACCCCGAAGATGAAGGATTACCTGACCATTGCCAACGGGAATCTGCACCAGCACTACAAAAGGGGCGCGCAAGTCGGCAAGGAGCTGACCCCGGTAGTGGAACTGGCCAATCTGCTGGATGCCGACGAGTTCTGCAAGGCGCAGTTCCGGCAGATCTACCGCCGGCAGAACGGGGAGCTCGAGATGGTCTCCACCATCGGCAACCAGGTCATCCTGTTCGGCACAATGGATAACGCAGAGGAGAAGTTGGACAACCTGAAGAAAGTTTATCAGCAGGGGCTGCCGCGCAAGGGATATGACACCTACGCCTATTTGGACGCCCGTTTCAAAAACAGAATCATCGCACAACACAGATAAAAACTAACCCTATGGAGAATACCTACAACGACAACGACCTGGTAGTCGGCTTGGACATCGGCACCACCAAAATCGCCACCGTCATCGGCTATCGCAACGAGAATGGTCAAATCAACATCACCGGCCACGGCGTCAGCGTCTCCTCCGGCGTGGAGTTCGGCGAGATATGCAACATCAACCACACGGTGGAGGGCATTCTCCGCTCCAAAGCCATTGCCGAGGAACACGCCAAGGTCAACATCCAGAATGTCTATGTAGGCATCGCCGGACACCATATCAAGACCAGCAAGTACACGCATCACCTGTACCGCTACAACAACAACGACCCCATTTCCCAGGAGGAGATTGACAAACTACGGAAGGAGATTTTCCAAGTGGTCGTTTCGCCCGGCGAGGAGATCATCGACGTGATTCCGCAGCACTATCTTATCGACAACGTGCGCGTGTCGCCGGACCCCGTGGGTGAGTTGGGCAACGAGATCACCTGCACCTACCAGCTGGTCACCGGCAAGGCGAAGGAGATTGACAAGATCAAGACGTGCGGCAAGATGACCGAACTGAACCTCAACGAGATCATCTTAGAGCCCATCGCCTCCGGCCTTGCCTGCCTCAGTGAAGAGGAGAAGCGCAACGGCGTGGCGTTGGTGGACATCGGCGGCGGCACCACCGACCTCATCATCTTCATCAACGGATGCCCCGTCTATACCAAAGTCATCTCCCTCGGCGGCAACGTCATCACCCACGACATCGCGCAGGTCTGCAAGATCTCCAAGGAGATGGCCGAACAGATCAAGATCAAATACGGCACCTGTGTGGTGGACAAGAGCAACGAGAACAACCTTGTCACCATCCCGAGAAACTACGGCCAGGAGCCCATCCAGATCAACGAAAACTACATCGCGCAGATTATCAACGCCCGTGTGCAGGGCGAGATTCTCGGCGCCATCAAAAAGGAGATCCTGAACTCCGGATACAGAGACCAACTGCTCTCTGGCATCGTGCTCACCGGCGGCGGCGCCAACCTCAGGCACATCCGCGAGCTTTGCCAATTTGTGCTCCAGATGCCCACCCGCATCGGCTTCCCCGAAAACGGCTTCTCCCGCAACATCCCCACGGAACTGAAACAACCGATGTTCTCCACCGCTCTCGGATTGCTCAAATACGGCATCGAGGATGAAGAGAACAAACGCAGCAAAGCCGACTTCGAGGATGAAGAGGAAAAGGGCTTCCGCATCTTTGGAAAGATAATCAAAGACAATGATAATAACAACACTCCCAAGACGCCCAACAAAGGCGGCAATGAGAGCAACAAATGGGGCTTTTTCAACAAAGTCCACGACTGGCTGGTCTCGGCCCTCGACAACGTCTATTAAACCTAAACCTGTAAGATAATTGAAAACCATTGTAGTAGAATTAAAAAAATCCAAGATATGACTGATAAAATTGATTTCACTCCCGATTACGGCGCAAGAGAGAACTCCTCCATCATCAAAGTGATAGGCGTCGGCGGCGGCGGCAGCAATGCCGTCAAACATATGTACAGCGAAGGTATCGTTGGCGTGGACTTCCTGGTCTGCAACACCGACCAAGGTCACCTCAAGAACAGTCCCATCCCCGACAAGCTCCTGCTGGGCAACGGACTGGGTGCGGGTGCCAACCCTGACATCGCCCGCCAGTATGCCACCGAAAGCAAGGACAAGATCCGGGAGTTCATCGGCAGTGAGACGAAGATGCTGTTCATCACCGCCGGTATGGGCAAGGGCACCGGCACGGGTGCTTCCCCTGTCATCGCCGAGGTGGCCCAGGAGATGGGCATCCTCACCATCGGTGTAGTCACCTACCCCTTCCGCTTCGAGGGCAAGAACCGTATGAAGCTCGCCGACCAGGGCATCAACGAACTGGCCAAGTACGTGGATTCCCTCATCGTCGTCAAGAACCAGAACATCCTTACCTTCTACAAGGACCAGAATATGATGAAAGCTTACAGCTATGCCGACGACGTGCTCAAGAACGCCGTGAAGTGCATCGCCGAGCTCATCACCGTGGAGTACAGCCAGAATGTGGACTTCAACGATGTGCAGACCATTATGAAAGACAGCGGCAAGGCTATGCTCGGCATCGCCACCGCCAGCGGCGAGGACCGCATCGAGCGCGTGGTGGACGACGCCCTCAACTGCCCGCTGCTTGACTTCAACGGCACCTCCAACTGCATCACCGATGCGCAGAACTTCCTCTTCTTCATCAGCTACGGCCCCGACGCCAACTTCTCCACTACCGAACTCGAGCAGCTCACCGACCGTTTCTACGACCTGCAGAGCGACGATGCGCACATCATCTGGGGACAGGGCGTTGACGAGTCGCTGGGCGACGCCATCAAGCTCTCTGTCATCATCACCAACTTCAACAACAACGCCAACGCGATGCCGAGCACCACACACTCGTTCATCGAGGACAAGGCTATCCCGCAAAGCGACGCCATCTTCAACACGGCGCAAACGGTCACCAACAACGTCATCGAAGACAACGGCACGCCTATGCCGACGACCCAGCCTGTGGAGAACGACCTGGAATCGCTCACGGGCGTTCAGGAAACGTTGAAGGCTCCCTCCTCCTCCATTTTCGATTTCAAGGGTGACAATGTAGTTCCCGCCCCCGCACAAGAGACTGCGAGCGCTTCCAGTCCTTTTGGCAAGGTGGAGGCCCAAAACGATCCGTTGTTCTCTTCGGAAGAGGATTTCTACGCAAAGATCAACCAACCAGCCATTTTCCGTGCGAATAAGTTGCAGAGTGCCAGTGAGAATATGACTATGCCTTCCGCCACGGCCACCATCAATGCCCATCCCGCTTACGAGGTGGTCAATGATATGAGCGAGTTCTTTACCGACTTGGCCGACTAACCGGATGTCTGGCTTGGTAGCGCCGTCGCTATGATACACCGTCTCCTCACCATCATCGGCGATTACTTCCTGTTTCTTCGCCAGGTCTTCTCCAAGCCAGAGAAGTGGAGAGTCTTTTTTAAAAAATTGGTGGATGAAATGCACGCAATGGGCATCGGCTCACTGCTGATTGTGGCCATTGTGTCCATCTCTATGGGTAGCGTCATCACCATCCAGACGGCAATGCAAATCGAGAGCAGCTGGATTCCCACGTGGACCGTGGGGTTCGTGTCGCGCACCTCCATCGTGATGGAGTTGTGTCCCACCATCATCAGTCTGTTGCTGGTGGGCAACTTAGGGTCGCGCATCACCGCCGAGATTGGTAGTATGCGTGTCACCGAGCAGATTGACGCCTTGGAGGTGATGGGCGTGAACCCTGCCGCGCACCTGGTGCTGCCCAAGGTCATAGCCTCCCTCATCGTGAACCCCGTGCTCATCCTGTACAGTATCTGTTTCGCCCTTATGGGCGGCTACATCACCGTCATCCTCACCGGGGCCGTCTCGCCCTACGACTTTATGGACGGTCTTACCTACTGCTTCCGCGTATATGACATCATCTATGCGGTCACCAAGACCTTCGTGTTCGCCTTCATTATGTCCACGGTCTCCTCCTTCTACGGTTATCGCATCGAGGGCGGCGCCCTCGAGTTGGGCAAGGCCAGCACCCAAGGCATTATGGTATCGAGTTTCCTCATCCTGGTCATCAACGTGCTCATCACCCAAATAATGTTGTAAAATGATAGAATTCAAGAATGTATCGAAATATTTTGGGGAGAAGCAGGTCCTTCACAACATCAACACCCAGTTTGAAGAGGGCAAGGTAAACCTCATCATCGGGCGGTCGGGATCCGGCAAGACGGTGATGATGAAGTGTCTGGTGGGGCTCTTCACCCCCGAAGAGGGCGAGGTGCTCTACAACGACCGCAACTTCCACCGCCTCTCCGACGCCGACCAGCGCAAGCTGCGCGCCGAGATGGGAATGGTGTTCCAGGGCTCCGCGTTGTTCGACTCGATGACCATCGAAGAGAATGTGCGCTTCCCGCTGGATATGCTCACCAGTATGGGCGACAAGGAGAAAAACGAGCGGGTGAACTTCTGTCTGGAGCGCGTGGAACTGCCCAAGGTCAACAAGCTGTACCCGGGCGAGTTGAGCGGCGGTATGAAGAAGCGCGCCGCCATCGCACGCGCCATCGCCTGCAATCCGCGCTATCTGTTCTGTGACGAGCCCAACTCCGGCCTTGACCCCAAGACCGCCCTCACCATTGACGAGCTGCTGACCGACATCACCCACGAGTTCGGCATCACCACCATCATTAACACCCACGACCTCAACTCCGTCATCGTCATCGGCGAAACCATCTCCTTCATCTACGAAGGGCACCTCGCCTGGCGCGGCAGCAGCCAGAACGTGCTCACCTCCGACAACGAGAAACTCAACGACTTCATATTTGCCCAACCTCTCACCCAACGTATCCGGCAACAACTGTAACATTATGGTGATTATTGATATTATAGTGCTCATCCTGCTGTGCTGGTATGGTTTCAAGGGATTCAAGAACGGGCTGATCTATGAAATCGCCTCCATATTGGCCCTGATTTTGGGATGCTGGGCGGCCAAGCAGTTTTCGGAAGGCATCGCCCTTCTGGTTACGGGCACCAGACTAGCCAAGCCCATCGCCTTCGTTTTCATTTTCGTGGTCGTGCTGCTGCTCGTCCATCTGGCAGGCCGTGTGGGGAGCAAGATTGTGAAACTGGTCATCCCCGAGGCTGTGGACCGCATTTTCGGAATGCTGTTCGGCTGCTGCAAAGTGCTGGTGGTCTGCAGTGTGCTCTTCTATGGTTTCCAGATGCTGGACCAGAAGGAGATCCTTCTCAAAAAAGAATTCAAGGAAAAATCCATCGCTTACCAATATATAGAACCCATAGTTCCACGTGCCCTCCATTGGCAGGAGGAGCATTGCGAAACGCCCCAACAAGACTCTGATTCACAATGAAAAAAATCATCACGCTTTTATCGGCCCTGCTGCTTTGTGTCACGTTACAAGCCGCTTATCTCACCAACGTGCCCCGCACGCTCATCCAGCCCAACGGCGACACGCTGCACTGTTTTGCCTCCGGCGACGAATACTATGTGCGTCTGCACGACGCCCAAGGGTACACCATTGTCCAGAACCCGCAAACCGGCTATTTTGTCTATGCCGTCCGGGAAAACGGGCACCTCAAGCCATCGTCTTGGATTGCGGGCCAGTGCAACCCAGCCGCCAAGGGGCTTATGCCCAACCTGCGCATCAGTCGCGAGGAGTACCTCAAACTGCGCCGCGAGATGGTGGAGCCCGCCAAGCGAACGGTGTTCCGCGACGAGAACACCAACCACGGGAATATGAACAACCTGGCCGTCTTCATCCGGTTTGCGGACGACACCCTCTTCACCAACAATTTTGACGATGTGAATTTGATGTTCAACGACACCTCCGACAATTACTACGCCAGCTCGTTGTTCGACTATTTCAAGCGCACCTCCTACAACCAGCTTTTCATCCGCACCACCTTCTATCCCGAGCCCGTCGGCCAGCAGATCCTTTCCTATCAGGACTCTTTCCCGCGCGGATACTTTATGCCCTGGTCGGAAACCAACCCGATCGGGTATCTGGACACCATCCCTGAGGACAGTCGCACCACCCGTGAGCACAAGCTCCTCAAGCGCGCCTGCGACTATGTGGCCGATATGATCCCTGCCGACCTGGACATTGACTACGACAATGACGGCTATGTGGACAATGTCTGTTTCATCGTCAAGGGCAATGTGGGCGACTGGAACGTGCTGTTATGGCCGCACCGCTGGTCACTTTACACAGAAGAGGCCTATTTCCGTGGCAAGCGCGTGTATGACTTCAACTTCCAGCTGGCGGATGCGGGCGGTTATTTCAACACCTCGGTGATGTGCCACGAGATGTTCCACACGCTGGGCGCCCCCGACCTGTACCATTACCACGACAGCACCGATATGAACCCCGTGGGAGCGTGGGACCTGATGTGTTCCAACCAGAACCCGCCGCAGCAGACCTGCGCCTATATGAAATACAAATACGGCAACTGGCTCACCGAAGATGATTTGATTCTGCTGGAGAACTTCGGCTCGTACATTATCAAGCCGCTCAACAGCGAAACCAGCGACCGCGTGAGTTATTATGCCAAGACACAGTGGCCTTCTTACTATATCTTCACGGATTTCCGCAACGGGCGCCGTCCCTTCGACTCGCAAGTGCCTGGCTACGGGATGGTTTTCTACCGCGTGAACGCCCTCGGTCACGGCAACGCCAACTACAATGGTGACGACAATCTTGACGAAATTTACGTGTACCGTCGTGACGGTTCGCCCACCGAGAACGGCTACATCAACTCTGCCAACTTCCGAGGCAACATTGGTTACCGCAACGAGTTCTCGCCGCTCACCAACCCCTGGCCCTTCCTTCCCAACGGGGAGTTCGTGCCCGTCTATTTCAACAATTTCTCCTCTGGCCGCGACAGTATGCTGTTCGATTTCGTGCAGTGGGTGTCGGTGACCGACTACGAGCAGGGGCAATTCACGGCCTATCCCAATCCCGCCGAGCAATACATCACGGTGGAGTCCTCCCTTGACCGCGGGTTCGCCTGCCAATTGTACAACATTCAAGGCCAACTGTTGGAGATGCGGGAATCGCAGGAACCGAAATGTACCCTTTCGGTGGCCTCGCTGCCCGCCGGCACCTATTTCATCAAGATTTACGAAGACCATAAATATTACAAAACCCTTAAATTCATCAAGCAATAATGCAAACCATACAAGAAATAGAGCAATCCCTCATCGAAGAGTTTGAAATGTTCGATGACTGGATGGACAAATACAACTATATCATCGAATTGGGCAAGGAGTTGCCGCTTATTGAGGAGCAGTACAAAACTCCCGACTTCCTCATTGAGGGGTGCCAGTCGCAGGTATGGCTGCATCCGGAATACAAGGAGGGCAGGATATACTTTACTGCCGACAGTGACGCCATCATCACCAAGGGCATTGTAAACCTGCTGGTGAAGGTCTTCTCGGGGCGCACGCCGCAGGAGATTCTCGACGACGACCTCTCCTACCTCGACGCCATCGGGCTCAAGGAGCACCTCTCCCCCACCCGTTCCAACGGTCTTGCCTCGATGATCAAGCAGCTCAAGATGTATGCAGTGGCGTTCAAGGCCGCCAACGAATAAGCGCCCGTTTCCTGTTAGTACAATGTGGCGGGCATAATTTTTTTGTACATTTGCCGACTAAAACTTGAATTATGAAAAGATTGTCGTTTTTATTCTGCGCAATACTTTTTTGCATCGGTGCCTCCGCCCAGGACACCGTCAGAACCTATTGGAAAAACAACAAACTGATGTCCATCGGCGTGGAAAAAGCCGGTATGGAGGAGGGCCATTGGGTCTTCTACCATATCAACGGCGCCAAATGGACCGAGGGCGACTATGTGGATGGCCGCAAGGTGGGCGTCTGGAGAACTTGGTACGAAGACGGCACCCTCAACCAGGAGTACAATGCCGAGAACGGCCCCTTCAAGAGCTGGTACCGCTCCGGAAAAGTGGAGATAGAGGGCCAGTTTGTCAACAGCAAGCGCGAGGGCAAATGGACATTCCTCCACCCCAACGGCAAGCTGTACAAAGAGGTGACCTACGTGCGCGACAGCGCTAACGGACCCGTCACGGAATACTACGATAACGGCACCAAATACTTTGAAGGCACCTACAAGATGGGCGAACTGGACGGCTACACCTGCTGGTGGCAGGCAAACGGTCAAAAAGATATGGAAGGCAACACCGTCAACGGCCTCCAGCACGGCGTTTGGAGCTATTATAACGAAAAGGGCGAGGTGAGCAGCTCCGGCAATTTCGAGATGGGACTGCAGGACGGCGAATGGGTCTATTTCTACGACAACGGCGCCGTCTGGCGCAAGGGCACCTACGCCAATGGCAAGCGCGAGGGCCTCTGGCAGGCCTTCTACGAAAACGGCAAACTCCAGCGCAAAGGCACCTTCAGCAACGATATGGAAAACGGCACCTGGATCTCCTACTACCCCAACGGCAAAGTGCAAGACCAGGGCACCTTCAAGGATGCCAAGATGAACGGCCTCTGGTCGGGCTGGTACGAAAACGGCTGGAAAAAATATGATATGACCTACAAGGACGACCAACTCAACGGCCCCTACACATACTATTGGGAGGAGAGCGGCAAGATGTCGCGCAAAGGCGTCTATAAGAACAACCTGAGAAACGGCAAATGGAACGAATACGCCCAAAACGGCCGGATTCTCAACAGCGGCAAGTACGTCAACGACAAGAAAGAGGGTGTGTGGGTGTTCTATAATGTACACGAGAAGAAAATCCGCGAGCAGAACTTTGTGCACGACGTGCCCGAAGGCAAGTTCACCGAATACTACGACAACGGCGCCAAACACTTCGAGGGCAACTTCAAGGACCGTCTGCGCGACGGCAAATGGTCGTGCTGGAGACCCAACGGCAAACTCTTCTACAGCGTCCTGTTCAGTCGCGGCCACAAGGTGAAGGAACTCTATGTGGCGGACCCCAAGGAGGGCAGACCCTTCTAAACCCCAAACCGCCCGGGCTCTTTCGGATATGGCTAAAAAGCACACCACTCTGAAAGCTTTGCTGCAGAGGAACAAACGAACCTTTAAGACTATGACCATCCAGACCTTTCATTTCAACCCCATAATGGTCAACACCCTGGTATTGCACGACGAGACCGGGGATGCGCTGATTGTGGACCCGGGCAACTGCAACTCCCTTGAGGATGCCCGCCTCGCGAAATACATCGAGAAAAACGGCCTCACGGTGAAAGCCATCGTCAACACGCATCCGCACATCGACCACATTGCGGGCAATGCGTGGACTGTGAAGCAATACGGTGCCCCACTGCTTTGCCACGAGGCAGGGATGCCCATCTACCGCAAGGCACACATCTACGGGGCCGCCTTCGGCCTGCCGGTCGAGAAGATGCCCGAACCCACGCGCTTCCTCAACGAGGGCGACACTGTGCGTTTCGGCCATCAGGCGCTGCAGGTGCTCTACACCCCCGGCCACTGCGACGGCAGCATCTCCCTGCACGACGCGAACAACCACCTGGTGATTTGCGGCGACCTGCTCTTCGAGGGCAGTGTGGGGCGCGCCGACCTGCCCACCGGCGATATGGCCCTCCTGCTCGATATGGTGCGCACCAAAATCCTCACCCTCGACGGCAATACCGTCATCTACCCCGGTCACGGCGACACCACCACCGTGGAAAACGAAAAACTGTACAACCCTTTTCTGCAATAAACCCTGACAATGAACCGAAAGAAAACCATAGTGGATACTACCGCTTGCACCTGCAACGAATGCAACCCCAACGCCACCACGCCCCTGCCGGTGGAACAGATCAACCGTCTGGCCGACAGCTACCGTGACATACTTCTCAATATGGGCGAGGACCCCGAGCGCGAAGGTCTCCTCAAAACCCCGATGCGCGCCGCCAAAGCCATCGACTTCCTCACGCACGGCTATCGCCAGAACCCGAGAGCTATCTTGGAGAGCGCCCTCTTCCACGAAGACTACAAGCAGATTGTCATCGTGAAGGACATCGAGATCTATTCACTCTGCGAACACCACCTGCTGCCCTTCTTCGGCAAGGCACACATCGGCTACATCCCCAATGGAAAGATTGTGGGACTGAGCAAGATACCGCGTGTGGTGGAGTGCTTTGCCCGCCGGCTGCAGCTGCAGGAGCGACTCACCACTGAGATCAAGGACTGCCTGCAGGATGTACTGCAACCCATCGGCGTGGCCGTGGTCATCGAAGCCCAGCACCTCTGTATGTCGATGCGCGGCATCCAGAAGCAGAACTCCGTCACCACCACCTCCGAGTTCACCGGGGCATTCCTGAAAAACGAGAATACGCGCCAGGAGTTTATGCACCTCATCGGCGCCAAACTGCATTAGTCGCGTCTTTTGCGGCGTTTCTGCACCGCACGGCGCTGGCGGCGTCGCGACCGTGGCTTCCTGTACTTGTTGGCGTGGTAACACCACGCCGCCTCACTCACTTGCGATACAACCTCCTCCCCACCGGAAAAATCGTACGGGGTCTCCAAAATGCACACCACGGGCCTGCCTACCCACTCGGGCGGCAGACAGAGGGTGATGGTGTCCTTTCTCGGGGTCAAAATCATTTTTCTCATCGTTTCTTGCAATTTTCAAATGTGTAAAAAAATCGTGTAAAAAAGTGAAAAACAACCATTTCCAACCATTTTTCCGTCAATAGCCTTTTTTTTCTTGTCTGGGAGAAAAATTTTTGTCATCGGTTTTTAACATATTTATTTACAGATTGTTATATTGCAAATATACAATTATCGGAATGGTTTGCAAGCATTTTTCTAAAAAAAACAAAATTATTATAACATAGTATGAATCAATATTTTATGTAAATAATGAGAAAAAGGGGGTAAAAAGGGTAAAGGGTATCAAAAAAAAATGTACTTTTGCAGCCTCTTAGGGAAGAGACGGTTGTCCCAGTAGCTCAGCAGGTAGAGCACATCCCTTTTAAGGATGGGGTCCTGGGTTCGAATCCCAGCTGAGACACCAATTCCGCCTGACTCGTCCGAGTCGGGCGGTTTTTTTTGTATCTTTGCGCCTCGTTTGATATTAACTCATAAACTTCCCGAATATGAAAGTATTAGTCTTAAATTGTGGCAGCTCCTCCATCAAGTATCAACTTCTGGAAATGGAGCCGCAGCCGGAATTGCTGGCCAAAGGTCTTGTTGAACGCGTCGGTCTGGAGATGGGTGAGTTCACCCACAAGCCCGTGGGCAAGGACAAATATTATGTGCAAACCCCCATTGCCAACCACGAAGTGGGCGTGCGGCTGGTGCTCGAGACTTTGACCGACCCTGTGCACGGTGTCATCAAGTCGCTGGACGAAATCAACGCGGTGGGTCATCGTGTGGCGCACGGCGGCGAGTATTTCGACCGCAGTATGGTCATCGGCGACAAAGAGCGCGAGGAGATCGCCAAGCTTTGCGAACTGGCGCCCCTGCACAACCCCGCCTCTCTGCTCGGCATCGACGTGATGAAGAAACTGCTCCCGAACGTCAAGCACGTGGGCATCTTCGACACCTCCTTCCATCAGACTATGCCCCCCGAAGCTTTCCTGTATGCGCTTCCTTACGAGTGTTATTCTGAAAAGAAAATCCGTCGTTACGGTTTCCACGGCACCAGCCACAAGTATGTGGGACCCAAGGCTGCTGAGATGGTCGGCATCCCCTACGAGCAGGCCAAGATCGTCAGCTGCCACCTCGGCAACGGCGCCTCCATCTGCGCCATCAAGAACGGCAAGTCCATCGACACCTCTATGGGTTTCACCCCGGTGGAGGGTCTGGTGATGGGCACCCGTTGCGGCGACATTGACGCCGGCGCCCTTATCTACATTATGGATTCCGAGAAGATGGACACCAAGCAGCTCAACACCTTCATCAACAAGAAGAGCGGTTTGCTGGGCATCTCCGGCAAGAGTGTGGATATGCGCGACATCCGTGCCGGCCGTGACGCAGGCGACGAACGTTCCACCTACGCTTTCAATATGTTCGCCTATCGTGTCAAGAAGTACATCGGCGCCTACGCTGCCGCAATGGGTGGTGTGGACATCATCCTCTTCACTGGCGGCATCGGCGAGAACGCCTGGTTCCAGCGCGAAGCCATCTGCGACGGCCTCGAATTCCTCGGCACTAAACTCGACCTCGAAGCCAATAAGAAATATGCTGGCGAAGACGGCATCATCTCCACCCCCGACTCCAAGGTGAAACTCGTTTCTGTCACCACCAACGAAGAGCTCGTGATGGCTATGGAAACCTACAACCTCGCCAAATAAATCCCTTTTTATAATCCCTATCGTTTGCAAGGGTCGCGCTGACAACTGTCTCGCGACCCTTTGCTTTTTTACTTTAACCTGCATTTTTCCTGTGACTTTTTGACACTTTGGCAAATTATTTGCACATTAGGCCACGCGAGCGTGCCGCAAGACCCGCCCGCAGTTTGATTGTGCAATGTAAAATATTATAAATAAACATATTATGGAAAACGAGAATCCTATTGACCCGACCATCGAAAACGAAGAAAAAGTGGAAAAAACTGTCGAAGAGACTCCAGAAACTGACAAAATGACGGAATCGACTGACAGTTCCAAAAAGGGCTTCTTCTACAAGAAAAACAATAAGGAAAAGGCCAAGATTGCCGAGTTGGAAAAAGAACTGGAAAATATGAAAGTGGAGAAAGCGGAACTCAACGACCGTTTTCTGCGCCTGTTCTCCGAATTCGACAACTATAAGAAAAGAGTGAACAAGGAGAAACTCGACCTCCTCGCCACGGCCTCCGAAAAGGTCATCGTGAGTCTGCTGCCCGTTGTGGATGACTTCGAGCGCGCCATCGCGGCCAATGAGAAGGTGGAGGACACCCAAGCCATCAAAGACGGGTTTGTGTTGATATACAACAAGTTGATACAGCTTCTCAAACGTTTTGACGTAGAGGAAATCAAGGCCGTGGGCGAGGTGTTCGACACCGACTTCCACGAGGCCGTCACACACTTCCCCACCGACAAGGAGGAGGACAAAGGCAAGGTGATTGATGTCACCGAAAAGGGCTACAAGCTCAAGGACAAGGTTATCCGCTACGCCAAGGTGGTGGTGGGTCAATAAACCCTTAAAATCAGAGAATTATGGCAGAAAAAAGAGACTATTACGAAGTGTTGGGGGTGGACAAAAACGCCACCGCCGATGAAATCAAGAAGGCCTACCGCAAGAAGGCGATGCAATACCATCCCGACCGCAATCCTGACAACAAGGAGGCGGAAGAGAAGTTCAAGGAGGCGGCTGAGGCCTACGATGTGCTGAGCAATCCCGACAAGAAGGCGCGTTACGACCAATACGGGCACGCCGGTATGGGTGGGGCCGCAACCGACTTCTCCGGCTTCAATATGAATGACATCTTCAGTCACTTCTCCGATGTTTTCGGCGGAGGGTTCGGAATCAACTTCGGCGACCTTTTCGGTGGCGGCGGTGGTGCAAGCACGGTCCAGCGTGGGGTACGCAAAGGCGGCAACATCCGCATCAAGGTAAAGCTCACCCTGGAGGAGGTGGCCACCGGCACGGAGAAGAAAATCAAAATCAACAAATACGTCGCCTGCCCGCACTGCAACGGCACCGGCGCCAAGGACGAGCACAGCAAGGAGACCTGTCCCGTGTGCCACGGTTCGGGCCAGGAGGTGCGCCAGCAGCGCAGTATGTTCGGGATGATGCAGCACGTCACCGTCTGCTCCAAGTGCGGCGGCACGGGCGAAATCATCAAGGATCCCTGTCCCAAGTGCCACGGCAACGGCATTGTGCAAGGTGAAGAGGTGCTCACCATCTCCATCCCGGCGGGTGTGGACAACGGTATGCAGTTGACGATGCGCGGCAAGGGGCACGCCGCCCAAAACGGCGGAATCAACGGCGACCTCTTTGTGGTCATCGAGGTGGCCGACCACGACATCTTCGAGCGTGACGGCAACAACCTATACCTCAACTATTACATCAGCTTCCCGCAGGCAGCCCTCGGCGCCTCTGTGGAAATACCCACCCTCAATGGCAAGGCCAAGGTGAAAATCGCCTCAGGCACCCAAGGCGGACAAGTGCTGCGCCTGCAGGGCAAGGGATTGCCGCAATTGCAGTCGCACATCGTCGGCGACCTCATCGTCAACGTCAATGTCTGGACCCCGAAGAGCCTGACCAAAGAGGAGAAGGAAATGCTGGAGAAATTGAGTTCCCACGACAACTTCACGCCCAAACCGGGCAAGAACGAGCGCAGTTTCTTCAAACGGGTACGGCAATATTTCAACCGGTAACCAATACCATATATATAATAATGTAGAGACGTCACATTGTGGCGTCTCTACTACAATGTGACGTCTCTACATTATTTTTTGTCATTTCAAAAAACGTGTTACAACGCAAATTGCGTGATCACAAATGCCACACCGAGGATGAGGGTGGCGATGAGAATGCCGCGTCCGGTTTTGTCATACTTCAAATTGAGCAAATAATGACGCATCATAAAGATGGAGGGCAGCATTGCAATCAAGATAAACTTGGGCACCAATGATTTATAAATCTTCGGATTGCGTATCAGCATATCCGGATTGGTATGCACCAGTATCAGCAGCACACCCAAAAGGATGGCAAACAACACCACGGGTACCAAAAGTCCCAATATCACTCCAAGCGAGAGGGAATCGCTTCTCAATTTATCTTTCAAATTCATTTTCCAAATATTTAATGTCGTTAATAGCAGAATAGGCTGTCATATCGGATTGCACGGGTTGCACAGAGACATAGCCGTGCTGGAGGGCCCACTCGCAGGTATCCTCACCATCATCAATATTTTCCAGATAGCCGGCCAGCCAATAGTACTTGCCGCCGTAGGGGTCGGTGCGCTCCACCAGTTCCTCGTGCCAGAAACCCTTCGTCTGGCGGGTAATCTTGATGCCACGAATCTCCTCGATGGGCAACTTCGGGAAATTGACGTTGAGGCAGACGTAGGGGGGCAACCCCTTTTCCAGCACCTGTTTCACTATAATCTTGCCAAAGTGCACGGCGGCGGTAAAGTCTGCATTGGGCGAGTAGTCGAGCAGGGAAAGGCCCACGGCGGGAATGCTCTCGAAGGAGGCCTCCACGGCGGCGGCCATCGTGCCGGAATATATCAAACTCACGGAGGAGTTGGAGCCGTGATTGATGCCGGAGAGCACCAAATCGATGGGACGGTCCTTGAGCACCACTTTCTGTCCTAACTTCATACAATCGGTGGGCGTGCCGTTGGTGCGCCAATAGGGAATGCCATCCACGGTCTTGTAGAGATTCAGCCGCAGGGGCTCGTTCATCGTGACGGCGTGCGCCTTGCCCGATTGGGCGCGGTCGGGGGTCACCACCACCACCTCGCCGAAACTCTTGGCCACCTCCACCATCGCCTCCAGGCCTCTGGCTTCGTAGCCATCATCGTTCACCACTAAAATCAATTTCTTTTTCTCGGTCATTATTGTTTAATAATCTTAACTGTGTTCAAAACAGACTGGTTATCTGTGATTTTCAAAATATAAACCCCAGCCGGGTACGCCTCTAATGAAAGGTTCGTTGCGACCGACGTCACAGGCTGGCTGCCTAACATTCGGCCCGTCAGGTCGAAGATCTGGCACTGCACGCCCTCCGTAGCCATCTCTTCCGGAAGTTGCAGCGTCACAGGACCAGTGGTCGGGTTGGGACTAACCATCAAGGTCTCGCCGGCAAACTCCTCTATACCGACAGCGGTGGTCATACAAGGGAAGTCAATGGCGTCAATCATAGCCATATCCTGTCCTTCTGCCATATAGGTATCCTTTTTGTAACGCCAGCGGTAGGTATGGGTGCCGGCAGGCACGAGCATACTGAAACGGGTCCAATCCACCTCGCCGCTCCATTTTTCAATCTCTTGGTTGTCAATATAGAAACTGAGGAAATCATACTCCGCTTCTGAGGAGACCTTGTAATAGAACGTGAGCGTGTCGTCCACCTGATGCGTGCGCTGGATGGAGAGGGTGCTGGTCGCGTTGTTGCCGATGTTGGCGGAGCGGGCGGCGTAATGGCCCTCGTAGGGGTTCTGGGTCGTGACAGTCCAGGAGTTGGTGCCTCCCACCGACCAGCTATAGGCGGAAAAGTCGCCTGTCTCGAAATCCTCGCGCAAGGAACCCACCTTGAGCGTGAACTCGTGAGTTTGGCTATAACCATCCTCCGAATTGAACTTGATGCGAATCAGGGAGGAAACGGGGGTACTGGTTCTCGATTTCACCTTGAATCTGACAATATGGTCTTGGTTGACATCCAATGCGGGCATCTCCTGCGGAAAGCGATAGAGCGTCAGGGTGGCGTCGGGATTCAAAATATGGGCAATGCCTGCTTTGGAAACGCCGTTGCCGGCATTGGTCACCTTGACGGTAATAAAGGCAATTTCGCCCAGATCAAGTTTGCCGTTTCCGTTGCCCGTGGTGGCGTCATCTACCACAATGTCGTCAAGCTCAAACAGCGGGGCGTGCAGCATCAGACTATAGGAAAGCCTGGTGGTGTCGTCACCTATTATGACCCTCATAGTAATCGGGGCGTTATAGAACGCGGGGGCATTGGGGGCAACCTTGACTCTGAAGGCATTGTCAAAGGTCTGGCTGGCGGATCTGGCAATGGAAGAAACATTTATTTCCCCGTTCAAAACCGTCAGATAGGGGTCCGTGGTGGAGATCTTCACTTGGGCGTTGCTGGCATCCTGTGAGCCCACATTCTTCATCACCACGCTGAGGTTCACCGTCTCGCCATAATCGGCGTCGCCATTATGGTTTCCTTCGTCATTGACCATCATCTCCTGGCAAATCAGGAAGGGTCCTTCGTTAGGAATAACCTCCATAACACCCATATAGGGAATATAGTTAGGAGCGGTGGCAAGCACCTCAAGGGTGTCAGACACGTTGATGTCTGCGGGCAGCTGGAGCGAGAGCGTGCCGCCGGTGATGTTGCCGGTAGCGAGAATCTCACCCGCACGGCAGAGCGTCACGCGAGCATCCACAGGAGAGGAGAATTCCACCGTGGTGAAGCCCAGACGCACTTTATCAGAGTGGTTAACCTGCAGAGTCTGGGGCACATCGGTGCGCACCAGCAGGGCCGGATCACCGAAGAGAATCCACGTGCGGGCCACCTCATAATCGTTATATGTGTCGAGCATCTTGATGATGCCGTTGAAGACAATGCCGCCGTAAGTGCTTCTTTTCTGCACATTGTTGTGACCGGTGAGCAGTTCAATCATACGGTCCTGGGCACACATCGGCGAGTTCCAGGGCTGGTTAATGGTGGACATCAGGGCACCCACTGCACCGGTAGGCTGTCCGTTCTTGCTGGCGCGCAGCCACGCCTCTGCAAAGCAGGTGCGGCCGCTGTAGGCACCGTTAACGCACGCCACCGAGATGATGAAGGGCAGCTTGTGGTAGTTGGTCAGGGCATTGATGTTGCTGACCTTGAAGTTGGAGGAGACCCAGGAGGTCTCGGCACCGTGGCCGCAATAGTTGATGATGCCGACACCGCTATTGAGGGCCTGCGTCACCATTGCCGCCGTGGGGTTGCCGGATTCGTCGAGACCGCCTTGCGAACCCTCAAACATCTCATAACCAGAAGTGTATGTGTGCTGAGTCAGGATGTTGTCAATATTGCGGATATGGTCGTAGTCGTACTCGTTGTTATCGCCGGGGCCTTGGTCAGAAGAGATGCCCAGAAAGATCGGGAAGTGGGCACCCTCCTGCGGGCCGCGCTCGTATTGGAGGAACTTTTCCACCTGCACCGCCACCTGGTCAATGCTCTCAGCGGAGATTTTGCCGATGATGACATCGGGATACCTGTCATTACCCACCAGCTCACCGTAGTAGTTGTCGCTGATGTTGCCGCCCGCCGTGATGGTCGGGAACTGCTGATTGTCGCCCACCAGGACCACATAGACCAAGTTATGGCTGTTGTAGTAGTTGAGGATATAGTTCTTGACGGCGGTGGCGGAGTTGCCAACCGTGGAGAGGGGCACAATCTCGGTCGCGTAGCCGTTGCGCCGTTTCCAGTCGGCATAGGGCTGCATCGCCTCACAGAAATTATCGGGGGCCAGAATGAGCATATCGCCATCCTCCTGCAGCGGCGTGGACTTGACCGCGGCGTAGTTCAGGAAGTGGTTGGCATAGACATCATCGAAGCATTTGGCCATCTTGGCGGGGTGGCTCAGTGCCTGGCGGGCGTTGTAATGCACCCTGACGGTAATGCTGCTGAAGACCTTCAGTTGCTTGCGCACCGGGTTGTAGGCAAACGGATAGAGGTGGAGCGCCACACCGCTGTAGTCGCGCAAACGGTAGGGCTCGCCCACCGTCACGACGTTGTCCTTCTGAAAACGGTCTTCGAAATAGGAGGAACCCTTTACGTAAGAGACCTCCGCCGGGTTGACAGTACGGTAGAGCTTGCCCTTGGAGGGGGCCAGCTCGAAACCGGTCACGGTCATAAAGTCGGAAGCCACCACCTCGGCGGTGGGAGTGCAGTTGTCGGGCACTATCAGGGAGAAGGCAGTTTGCAGCAACTCGGGCGCGCCGACCTCCAGCATCGGGTAGGCCTGCGGCATCACGAGTTTGCGCATCTCCACGCCGTTGACCTCCACGGCAACTGTCTTGTAGGTAGGGAAATCCACCCGCACTAAAGCGCCATCGGAGGTGTTCTCCAAGAGGGTATATCGGATAGTCTGGGCCAACCCAGAAAAAGTGGTCAAAACAAGGCACAAAAAGAGGAAAAAGAGGGCCTTTTTGAGGATATTTCTCATAAAAATAACAGTGTTTATAAAAGCGTGCAAAAATAAAAAAAAAACGTTTGGCTCGTTTTCGTCCGACAAGCACCAATGGCCATTTTTTCAGCGATTTTTTATATTTTTGCTGCATTGGAGCAACACTCCCTGGAAATGGAGAAAAAGAGGCCGAAAAGGCTCTTTTTCACACAAATTCAGAACTTATTTTCACCCTAAAAAACGACTATTTTGGACAAGAAAACATTACGACAGGAAATCCGCAACCGGAAGAAAGCGCACAGCGCGGAGGAATTGGCAGCACAATCGGAACTGATTCTTCAGAAACTGGCCCTTCATCCCGCCTTTCAGGAGGCCAAACGGGTGATGCTTTACGCCTCGCTGCCCGACGAGGTGCAGACGATGGCCTTCATTGACGAATGGAAGGAGCGCAAGCAGATCATTTTGCCCACTGTGGTGGGCGATGACATTGTGCCCGTGGAGGTGAAGGCCGGCAGCCGTATGGTGGAGGGCGACTTCCACATCCTGGAACCCGACGACAAGCCCTACGAGGGCGGCTTCGACCTCATCGTCGTGCCTGGGATGGCCTTCGACCGCGAGGGACACCGCTTGGGACGGGGCAAAGGCTATTACGACCGTTTCCTTGCAAAATATCCCGAGGTGAAGACCATCGGGATATGCTTTGATTTCCAATTGCTGGAGAGTATCCCCACGGAGCCGCACGACCGGCTGGTGGAGGATGTTATCACCTTATAGTTCTATTCCTTGATGCCGTAGGCCAGGTCGCCGGCGTCGCCGAGGCCGGGCACGATGTAGGAGTGCGCGGTCAGCTCCTCGTCCACGGCGCCAATCCAGATGGTGCTGTTGGAGGGCGAGACGTGCGCCTGCAGGTATTCCAGACCCTGGCGGGAAGCGATGGCGCTCACAAAATGGGTGTGCACTGGATCGCCCTTGGTGAGCATCTCCTCGTAGGCCAGCACCATCGACTGGCCAGTGGCCAGCATCGGGTCGGCCAAAATCAGCGTCTTGTCGTCGATGGTGGGCGAAGAAAGATAGTCCACCTCAATCTCGAACGTGCCGTCCTTCTCGTATTTCCGGAAGGCGGTGATGAAGGCGTTCTGGCTCTTGTCGAAGTAGTTGAGCATTCCCTGGTGCAGCGGCAGTCCCGCGCGCAAGATGGTGGCCAGCACAGGATAGTCCTGCAGCAAAGCGATATTGGCAATGCCCAACGGGGTCACGATTTCGCGCTCCTCATAGCGCAATGTCTTGCTGATTTCGTAAGCGAAAATCTCGCCGATGCGCTCCAAATTGCGACGGAAACGCAAACTGTCGCTCTGTACATCGCTGTTCCGGATCTCGGAAATAAACTGATTGAACAACGAATTCTGATTACCAAGAATATTCAAACTACTATTATTCATTTCTTAATTAATTAATTTCTTAGTTTCTTAGTTTTTACCAAACACTCTCTCAAAAATCGTCGGCACCTCTTTCATATAGTACTCCAGCGTGAAGCATTGGGCCAGTTCTTCGGGGGTGAAGTGGGCGCGGATGGTTTCGTTCTGGAGCAGGAGTTCCTGATAGTCGAGGCCGTCGAACCAAGCCTTCATCGCGATGGGTTGTACGAGGTCGTAGGCAGCCTCGCGGGCGAACCCTTTGTTGATGAGGGCGGTCATCACGCGCTGTGCGAAGATGACCTTGTGCGTCATATAGATGTGTTTCAGCATATTGTCGGGGAACACGACAAGGTTCTCGAGGATGCGGCCGAATCGGTTGAGCATATAGTCGAGGAGGATGGTGGCGTCGGGGAGCATAATGCGCTCGGCGGAGGAGTGGGAAATGTCGCGCTCGTGCCAGAGGGGGATGTCCTCGTAGGAGCTGACCATATAGCCACGGAGGATGCGGGCGCAGCCGCACATATTCTCGCTGCCGATGGGGTTACGCTTGTGGGGCATTGCGGAGGAGCCCTTCTGTCCCTTGCCGAAGGCCTCTTCGGCCTCGCGCAGCTCGGTGCGTTGCCAATGGCGCACCTCCACGGCCATCTGCTCCATCGTGGAGCCGATGAGGGCGAGTGTGGCCATATAGTGGGCGTGGCGGTCGCGCTGCAGCACCTGCGTGGAGATGTTGGCGGAGTGGATGCCCAGCTGCTGGCAGACATAGTCCTGCACAAACGGCGGAGTATTGGCGAAGTTGCCCACGGCGCCGCTGATTTTGCCGCACTCCACGTCGGCGGCGGCCATCTCGAAGCGGGCCATATTGCGTTTCATCTCCTCATACCAGAGGGCCCATTTCAGTCCGAGGGCGGTGATGTCGGCGTGCACGCCGTGCGTGCGCCCGATGCAGGGTGTGTCCTTGAACTCGTAGGCGCGCTTTTTCAGGATTTCCATAAAATGGCGGAGATCCTCGCGCAGGATATTGTTGGCCTGCTTGAGGAGGTAGCCGTTGGCGGTATCCACCACGTCGGTGGAGGTCAGCCCGTAGTGGACCCACTTGCGTTCCTCGCCCAGCGACTCGCTGACGGCGCGGGTGAAGGCCACAATGTCGTGGCGCGTCTGTTGTTCAATTTCATAGATACGATCCACCTTGAAAGTGGCCTTATCGCGTAGTTTTTGCACATCCTCCGCCGGGATCACTCCCAAGGCGCTCCAGGCGGCGGCAGCTTCGATTTCTACTTTAAGGTAGGCGCCGAATTTGTTCTCTTCGGTCCAAATGGCGCTCATTTCGGGACGGGAATAACGTGGTATCATTGCATCAGTTTATTGGAGGTGCAAAGATACATTTTTTTCGGTTTGCGGTTTGCGATGTACGATTTACGAGGTACAATTATCGATTAAGAAAATCGTCCAATTTTTTATAATCCTTGCAGCCGAAATAGCCGGTGAAACGCCGAAGATTGTCTATCATTATGACTGCGTTGCGAAAAAAAGTCAACGGGAAGTAAAAAATCTCGCCATCGGTCAATTTCAGAATCAGACAGGAGGGGTTCATTAACTCGCTGATGAACCCCACTAACTGGATTTGTGCCCATTCAAAATGAACCGTTTGACTAAAATCCCCGCTGGCATAGTTTTTTCTGAAACCATCCTTGAGATTCAAGGCTCCGCAAAATGTCATCCCATCAGGTCCGAAGGATATGAAACACTCTTTGCGGGGTTTTAAGGTGACCAGTAAAAATATGGGCAGGGGCAGGAAGGAAAGAGGAAGAAGTACTGCCATTTTTATCCCAAGGATGAAGAGAAAGGCTGCCATAAGCAAGGCGAACAACAGAAAAAATCCGATGCCACCCACTACTGTTCTATAAGTCCCTTTCAACGAATAGGTATATGTTCGCTGAGGGCACTTCTCCACGGGATATTTACAGGGGATGTCCGCCATATCTATATGTTTTGACGGCAAAAATACATTTTTTTCGGTTTGCGATTGGCGGTGTACGATTTGCGGTTTGCGATGTACGATTTACGATAATTGGGGCCACTCCTCATACCCCAAACAGTGACTCTACTTTCACATATCTTCTAACGAAAATGCACGCAACTCGAGATTGTACCGCCCGAATTCCGATACGGGGAGATTCCCGACCTTGTCCTGCAGATCCGAAAGGCTTATTTTGTCGGGATTGCGTTTGACTTCCGCAGCAATGCCCGTGTGATCGAATTCGTTCAGAGCAATCAGATCTATCTCGTTCTTTCCCTTGCGATCCCACCAGTTGCCCACCGTGGTGTATTGGCCGGTCTCCATCACCAGAGCCTGAAAATACTGTTCCAGCGTACGACCCGTGAACTGCTCATATCCGCGCAGCATATTCTGTTTCAGGAGCGAAAGCTGGCTGCGCTCCACCAACGACTGATACGGCCACACAAAGCGGAACCAGAATCTCAAGAACTGATCTGATATCTCGTAGGTGCTGGTCTTGCTGGTCGGCTTGGAAAGTAGCGGCTTCAGACGACTTACAAGACCATAGTTCTTCTCCAAATTCTGGAGGAAAGTGCCCATATCCTTCTGCATAGTGCCGTCAATGTCCGAACGGCGATTCGAGCCGCCGGCGATAAGTTGCAGGATGGAGAAATAGGTGGCGCTCTCGTCACCAAACTCCTGGTTCATCAAGTCGCGCCCTTCGGTAAGGAAGTAGGAGTCGCGTCGGCACACGTAGTTGAGCATCTTCTCCTTGGTATAACACCCCGCATCCATCAGCAGCTCCACATATTTGGCCACGCCACCCGTAATCATATACAGGCATAGCAAATCTTCGCTGCGGTAGTTGGGGGCGTGATCACGGAAAATCTGTTTCAACACCTGTATGGTGAACGGATGAAGGGTGAATTTGGAGGTCGGGCGGCCGTAGAGGGGTTCGTTTTCGTCTTCGAAAATTCGCTTCATCAGCGAACGGATGCTGCCCATCGTGATGAGATTGATATGCGACTCGCGGTGTGTGCGGTCCCAAATGTCCTGCATCTCACTGAAGATGGCTGGATTGATCTTGTATAGATTTTGGAACTCGTCGAAGATTACCGTGAAATGTCGTTTCTGCGACTCACGCATAATCACATCGAAAAGGTCTCGGAAGTGCGTCAGCTGCCCATAGACCTGTATGCCCAACTGCTCTTCGAGGGCCTGCTGGAGTTTCCCGCAAAGGAGGGCTTCGCTGTCTTTCGACACAAAGAGATAGGCAAACTGCTTCCCCTCAAAGGCTTTCATCACTAACGAGGTTTTGCCCACGCGTCGTCTGCCCGACAGCACTGTGAACATAGCGTTCTTTTCTGCCAGTTTTTCGTTCTCCTGAAGAATGATGATTTCCTCTTCCCTATCGTAGAATTTCATAATATAAATCTTCGTTTATATAAATACTTGTTTCTATTTTTTATTTACTATTTACTGTATAACAATGATTTATAAAAATAGTGAAAGAAAAATACAGGTGCAAAGATACAAAAAATTTCTATCACTTCTTGTTCTCAACCGCAATTCTGTCAGAAGTGATACTCACCACCAGTGTGTTGTCAGGGATGGTATCAATGGTGTAGTGTGCGATATGGGGGATTTTATCTTCCGGGGCGCTGCTTTCTCCGAGAGGGGGGAACATCTCGAAGACAAAGAAGAACGGCAGACTCAGTTCGCAGCGAACGGGCTGGCCCTCTTTCAAGGCAGGCTTACAGACGGGTGCGGCGCGGAAGGCACGGTTGATTTCCGCTATATTCGCTTCATCCATCTGCCGTACTTTTTCTCTCATCGCTTCCCAGTTCACCCATTCGTCTTTCCCAAAGATAACGTGTCCGAGCACAAGGCTGTCACCGTTGAAGTGACTGACACGAACCATTCCCACTTCACCCTTTTCACCGATCACAGGCTGCCATTTGATGTGGGCCGTATCCAACTCTGCGATGAGAACACGCCCGTCTTTCTCCACAATGAAACGGACCATATACTGTCCTGAAAACTTGTATTTTTGGGCCAATTCAGGATATTCTATACTATCGAAAAGGTTGTTCAAATACTGCTCGATGCCGCCCGGAAACTCCGGCATCACATCTGGATTCTCGCAGACCGGCTCTTCGACAACCTCCTCCGGCAATTCATCGGCAATTTCCTCCTTCGGGTGACAGTTCACCAAAAGCAATCCGGCGATGATGGGGACGAGCGCGAGCAGCCACCACGCCGACACTCTCCGTTTCACCGGCTGGTTCATCATCAGAATGCGCTTTTTGGTCAGCAGATGGCGGAAGCTGTTGCCCACGGGGAGAAACTTGCCCACACACAACTGCTTGTACAGCAGCTCTAAATAGTCGCGCTTGGGAGCACCGTGCGCCAACACCTGCTCGTCGGCCAAATACTCGTGAACAGTTCGCAATTCCCTCATATAAAAGTAAATGAATGGGTTAAACCATTGCAGCACTTTCATCGCTTCGAGGAAAAGCAAGTCGAAGGTGTGGCGCTGACGGATGTGTGCGCACTCGTGCGCCAGCACCTGTCGTAATTCACCGTCGGTAAACACGTCCGGATTCACGAACACCGACCGCAGGAACGAGAACGGAAGGTTGCCGTCGGGTTCAGCCAACACGCGCACCCGCATCCCATCTGAGGAAAGTTCCTCCGATATGGTACTGCGCCGGTAGTATGAGGACGTCTTTATCAGTTTGATAACCAAAAGGATGATGGCGAATGCACATCCGATGAGATAGACCGTCGGCAAGACATCCTTCCAATTCCAATAATAGGTTACAGCGACAGGATCCGTTGGCGATGGCGACGGCGTTGCAGCCTGCACCGGCTCGGTTGTAGTCTCCTGAATCTCTATCTGAGGCACAACGACCTCATCAGCCATCTGGATGTGTTGCACGTAGGCGCTCACGCGGGCAGCCTGCGGGGCCTTCGTCTCAATGGATACAAAGGGAATAATCATCGAAACAATGAGTGTTCCAATGAGATAGAAACGGCGCAGACGGAACAGGTTGCTCCGGCGCAAGGTGACGGCATATAGCCCGAAAAAGAGGGCGATGGCCACGGCGGAAAAGAGAATCGTTTTCATAATCATTCAGTTTTATGGGTGGTACTATCATCTGGCACCGCATCAATCATACGGCGGATTTCGTCCAAATCCTCCATCGAAATGTCCTTGTTCTGGGCGAAAAAAGAGACCATCGACTTGAAGGAGTTGTCGAAATAATTGCGCACGAAGTGTTGCATAAACTCTTCCGAGTACCGCTCTTTGCTGACCAGCGGGTAATAGCGGTTCGCCTTCCCGAAGGTCTCGTGCGACACGAACCCCTTCTTCTCGAGGATTCGCACTATGGTTAAAACGGTGTTGTACGCCGGCTTCGGCTCCGGAAAATTGGCGATGAGGTCGGCGGCAAACCCCTGCCCGATCTTCCATAACACGTGCATTACCTGTTCTTCTGCTTTTGTTAGTTCTTTCATATCATTGGTTTTTGATCATTGGTCTCCGATCCTTGGTCCCCACACTGCGCTCCTTCGTCGATTTGCGGTGGTCTCCCCTCCCACCCCCACACTGCGCTCCTTCGTCGCTTGTGCGGGGTTACTTGCGCGGCGTGCGCGGCGGTCTCCCCTTCCCACCCCCACACTGCGCTCCTTCGTCGCTTTGTGGCGGTCTCCTCCTCACGACCCCCACACTGCGCTCCTTCGTCGCTTGTGCGGGGTTACTAGAATTTTGTCCCTTCGGGACTGCTCAAGGAATGACGTGGCAAACATACAATTTATTTTTTAATTATACAACTAAAAAATTAGTTTTATGTTTTTTTAAGATTTTTCCCGGGGCGGAACTTTTACATTATATAATAAGTATCCTTTATTTTCGTTTGTGTGTTTAATAAAATCTAACACTTGTGAAAATAATCGATAACATATTATCCCTGTTTTATCCACGGTTGTGCGCGGGGTGCGGGGAGGCGTTGCAGCATCACGAGGCGTGTCTCTGCCTCCATTGCCAGCTGCATCTTCCTGAAACCCACTACCATAAGGAACACGACAACCCGCTTAAGCTCATTTTCGCGGGGCGCGTGAAGGTGGAGGAGGTGGCATCGCTCCTGTATTACAAAAAGGGGACCATCACCCAGCATATCCTGCACAACCTCAAATACAACGGACAGAAGGAGTTGGGCGACTTTCTCGGCACCTACTACGGCCGACAGTTAGCGGCGGAACCCCGTTTTCAGGAGATCAGCGGCATCATTCCCATCCCCTTGCATCCGAAAAAGGAACGCAAGCGGGGCTACAACCAGAGCGAGTGGATTGCCAAGGGCTTGAGCCGCGGGATGGGCATTCCCTACCGCACCGACATCCTGGTGCGCACGCACTTCACCGAGACGCAGACGCGCAAAAGCCGTTTCAACCGCTGGGAGAACGTAAAAGAGGTGTTTATGGTGCAAAATGGCGAACGGGTGAAAGGCCAGCACCTGCTGGTGTGCGACGACGTGCTCACCACGGGCGCCACCACAGAAGCAGCAGTACAACAACTGTTAACAATTGAGGGAGTGCGCGTCAGCGTGGTGACCCTGGCCGCAGCACAACATTAGCCATTGGCTATTGGCTTTTGGCTAACTGCTAAAGGCTAAGGGCTAACGGCCCTCAGACATCTTCACCACTGTGATGCCGCTGCCGCCCATTTCCAGAATCTCGTCCTCGAAGGTTTCCACGTCGCTGCGGCGGGCAAGCTGCTGGCGCACCACCTGGCGGAGGATGCCGTTGCCTTTGCCGTGGAGGATGCGCACATAGCGGATGCTCAGCAGCGCGGCCTCGTCGAGATAGTCGGAGAGTATGGGGGTCATCTCCTCCACGCGCATACCCCGGATGTCGAGGGTGGAGTCGAAGGCCGCCAGCTTCTTGTTCATCGCATCGGCGAGGGAGCCTTCGTTATAGTGCACCACCCCGCCGCGGCGCACCTCGCGCGCCTCCTTCTTGCTGATTTTGGCCAACTTGCGAACATCTGTCCGCAAGGAGATGGAGTTGAACGCGATGGTGGCGTCATTGCCATCGATGGCGGTCACTTCGCCCGAGATCTGCATATCCGCCATAAAGACGGAGTCGCCCACCCGGATGGTCCGGTCCTCGGGCTTCTCCTCCACTTTCTTGGCCACGGGCTTGGTGCGTTTGATGGGTACGATGGGCTTGAGCGTCTCCTCGTGCTCAATGGAGGTAATCTCCTTTTGCAGTTCTTTCTTGAGCTCGCCCACATTCTCGCGCGCCTTCTTAGTCTTCTCGCTGTCGGCTTTCGCCTCCTTGATGTCGCGGATGGTCTTCTCAATCACCTTGTTGGCACTCTCCACGATGCTGTTGGCCTGGTTTTTGGCCTTCTGGATGATATCCTTGCGCTGCTTGTCCAACTCGGCGAACTTCTCGGCATAGCCGTCAATCATCTCAGCCAGCTGATCGTCGGCGGCGTGCACCTGTTTTAACATTTTTTCAGTTTCCAAACGCATAATCTCAATCTCCTCGAGCTTGCGTTCGTAGTCGATCTGGGCGGTGCCCGACTTAGCGATGGCGTTGTCGATGATGCGGCTGTCGAGTCCGATATGGCGGGCAATCTCGTAGGTGAAAGAGCTGCCGGGCTTGCCAATTTTCAGGGTATAGAGCGGCTGCAGGGCCTGGGTGTCGTACAGCATCGCCCCGTTTTCGGCTTCCGGATGGCTGTCGGGGAACATCTTGAGGTTGCCGTAGTGCGTGGTGATGATGCCGTAAGCGTTTTTGGCATAGAAACTCTCCAAGATGGATTCCGCCAAAGCCCCGCCCAAGGTGGGCTCTGTGCCCGACCCGAACTCGTCTATTAAAAAAAGTGAATGACTGTCAAGATGATCATCCATCGCCTTCAGGTTGGAAAGATGCGAACTGTAGGTGCTGAGGTCGTTTTCGATGGATTGCTCGTCGCCGATGTCGATAAACATACTGTGGAAAATGCCCATATCGGAGGTGCCCTGCATTGAGACGAGCAGTCCGCACTGCATCATATACTGCAGCAATCCGACGCACTTGAGGCACACGGACTTGCCGCCGGCGTTGGGACCGGAGATGATGAGGATACGGCGTTCCCCGTTGAGTTCCACATCCAAGGGCACCACTTTGCGGGAGGTGCGTTTGAGGGAGAGGTGGAGCAGCGGGTGGAGGGCCTTCTGCCAGTGCACAAGGGGCTGGTCGTGGAGATGGGGAAGCGCGCCGTCAATATCGATGGCCAGTTGCGCCTTGGCGCGCAGGAAGTCGTAACGGCCCATCAGCCGCTGGGCCTCCAGCAGCTCGGGGATGGCGGGCCTTATCTGGTCGGTGAGTTCTGTGAGAATGCGGATAATTTCGCGCTGCACGGCGTTCTGGAGGTCGCGCAACTCGTTGTTGGCGTCGAACACTTCGGTGGGCTCGATGAAGACGGTCTGGCCAGTGGCCGACTCGTCGTGCACAAATCCCTTGAGGCGGCGTTTGAACTGGGCAGCCACGGGGATGCAGAGGCGGCCGTTGCGGACGGTCATCTCGGCATCCTCCTTCACCAGTCCGTCCTGCTTGGCGGCGGTGAGGATTTTGCGAATCTGGCGGTCGGCGGCGTTGGAGATGCGATTCATCTCGGACTTGATGCGGGCCAGTTCGTCGGAGGCATTGTCGCGCAGCTGGCCCTTCTCGTCCAGTATGCGGTTGATGGCGGCGGTCAACTCGCGCTGCAGGGGCATCTCCTCGCAGAGGGCCCACAGGCGGGGGTATTTGTTGTCCTCCTGCCGCACTTTGAGATAGACATAGATGGCGGTCATCGTGGCGATGAAGCCGCGCAGGCAGGCCAACTCCTCCAACTCGATATAGGTGCCGTCGGTGCGCAGGCGTTTCAGCTCGGCGCGCAGGTCGTGGTACTCCTGGGCGGGAAAGGGCTCGTCGAACAGCAGCAGCTGGCGCAGCTCCTCCACCGTCTCCAGTTCGGGCAGAAGGGTCTCGATATCGGTCTGAAACCCGATTTGGTCAACCAACCCACGCCCCAACGGGCTGAGACAATGTCCCAACAACAGTTGCCGTATGGTGTTAAAGCCTATTTTCTCTTCAAAATTATCAGGATAAAGCATATTCTTCAAAAAGGGCGGCAAAAGTACGAAAAAAGCGCGCTATTTTCCCACCACCATTTTGCGGGCTATGTGGAAGTTCGCCCCTTGGAGTTGCAGCACATAGATACCGGCGGGCAGGTCGCTGACAGTCAGGGTGTAACGCTCTGCTGGGATGCAGCGCTCCTGCAGCACCACCTGTCCGGCGAGATTCAGCACTTGCAGCTGCACCTCCTCCTCAACGGGGACGGGCGGCACCAGGGTGACGTAGTCGGTGGCGGGCACCGGGTAGAGCGACCAGTGCGAGGGGTTCATCCACACCTCGATGCCGTTGGGATGGAAGGGGTTGACCGAGTCGGAACCGAAAATTTTGTCCACCAGCTCAGGGAAGTCGATAAAGGGGTTGCGGTTGCCCTGGAGGGCATAGACAGCGTTGTTGCGCTCGTACTCTTTGAGGCTCACGGGGTCCTCGTCGTGCCAACGCAGCAGCATATTGAGGGCCCAGGGCTTGAGGGAGCCGCCGGTGAACATCGACTGCTCGTAGCCGAGGTTCTTGTCCATATAGCAGACCGTCATATAGAAATAGGTGCGGGCCAGATCGCCCTTGTATGCGTCGTTGGGCTCGAACACGGTGCCGCTATAGCCGTTGGTGACGCAGGGGCCCACTTTGGAGCCGTTGGTGCTGGTCCAGGAGGGGTTGTTCACCTCGCCGAGGGGCAAGTTGCCACGCTTGTTGTTGACCCATCCGTCGGTGGGATAGAGATGGAACAGGTCGGTGTACATCGGGGTGGCGTCGTTGAACCAGCTTTTGGGCACAGAGTGTTCGCGGTTGTAGCAGTCGCCCTCGCCGGAGTAGTTGCCGCACTGGTCAGAGCCGAAGTTGAAGTAGTAGGCCGTGACGCCGTCGGGGTTGTCGGAGTAGATATCCCACACCTTGCCGTTGTCGGGACGCACGTCGGTGGTATAAAAGGCGTTCCACAACGCACTGTAGCTCAAAGAAGTGTGGTTCTTCACAATCGAATAGAGGGAGACGCGCAGGGCGCTGCCACCCTTATTGTCGGCGGCATTATAATAGCCGGCAGGCACCTGGGCATAGAGCACTGCGGAGGCCAACATTCCCAAAAGCAATAGAATTCTTCTCATAATCAGCAAAAAGGAGTGCAAAGATACATCAAATTTGAACATCGGGGATATGTTTTTTTCATTGGGAGAAGAATACTTGTATTTATTTTGCTAAAACACTATCACTATGTAACAAAAAGAGTTATTAACAGTAATATGTTAATGTTTTTTATACAATAAATAGTCATAATTATGACGAACTCTTTACGCAACATTTTCACCAAGAGCCTCGTTTTGGTTTTCATTTTTTGTGCATTTCAGGCAAATGCGCAAAGTTATAATGTTCCCAGTTCGGGAAACAACACCATAACGGCCTGTTCGGGCACGGTTTATGATCCAGGCGGAACCTCATCGTACTCCAACTCCTGCAATGGTTACTTGGTAATCAATCCGGGGCAGAGTGGCTGCGTAGTGCATCTCAGCGGCACATACGACACAGAGAGCAATTATGACAAGATTTACATATACGAGGGCGTTGGCGTGAACGGTCAGGAGTTGTGTATGTTGACCGGCAGCGGCAGTGTTGATGTCATATCCTCAACGGGGTCGTTGACCGTGAAGTTCACCTCTGACGGTACGGTGACCTACAGCGGATTTGTGTTTCAGGTCTCCTGCACTGGCGGATGTTCGTGTGGCGGGTCCCCCTATAACATTGCCACTCACGGTATAACCGGCGGCGTGAACATACAGTGGGCCGCCTCGCTTGACCCCTCCGTGCACGCCTACATTTTGGAATACGGTCCGGTCGGGTTCACGCCCGGCACGGGAACCTCAACCATTGTAAACTCCAACAGTTACAACATTTTGGGTTTGACTCCAGGCGAAACATACGAGATTCATCTGTACTATGACTGTGGCAATGACGGGATTGTCACCACCGAGACTCCCAAGGTTTTCTCTTTCTGTATGCCTGAAAACACCTCCTGCATCGATTTCTCTTCTTGGTCGAATCCCAACATCACCTGCACGTATGGTAGCTACAGCAATCCCTACCAGACCGTGGGTGTGGTGGACAACGGCAGCAGCGTGGCCACCAGCCGGCACACTGTTTATTTTTCCGACGAGTTGGACCCGCGGACCGGCAACTTGCTGCACGTCATCCCGCCTTGCGAGTTGTATTCCGTACGTTTGGGCAACTGGAACACCGGGTCGCAGGCAGAGAGTATATCCTACAACTTTCACGTGGACACCAACGAGAACGCTATCTTACTGCTCAAATACGCCGCCGTGCTGCAAAACCCCAGCCACAACGCTTCACAGCAACCCCGTTTCAAGTTCGAGTTGCTGAACCAAAACAACCAACTCATAGACCCCACGTGCGGCGCTGCCGACTACATCGCCAACACGAACTTGGGCTGGAACACCGCCGGCAGTAATGTGCTTTGGAAAGACTGGACTTTTGTGGGAACCGACCTCAGCAACTATCACGGACAGAACATCAAGGTTCGTCTCACCACTTACGACTGCGACCAAGGTGCGCACTACGGCTATGCCTATTTCACCCTGAACTGCAACAAGAAGAACATCACGGTGGAGTCGTGTGGCGCAATTGCCGCCAGCACCTATACCGCCCCGGCAGGGTTCTCCTACCAATGGTATTATGAGAACACGCCCAACAACATCCTGTCCACTAACCAGTCTATCACCATACAGGGCGGTTCGGGAAACCTGTTTTGCCGGGTCATCTCCCTCAACAACCCCAACTGCTATTTCGTGTTACACACCTCTCTGGAACCGCGTTATCCCTTGGCCCGTTTCACCGCCGACCGCGACAGTTGCACATTCTCTTATCATTTCATCAACAATAGTGTCGTCTCAGGTGACGGTGTCTCCCCGCTGCCTACCAACGAGCCTTGTCAGAGCGCCCATTGGAACTTTGGCGACGGCACCACCTCCGATGAAGTCAACCCCGTACACGAATATCCCGGCCCGGGAACATACAATATAGTGCTGCTTGCCGGCCTCAACCAAGACGAGTGTCTTGACACCGCCTTCTTGCAAATCGTCATCCCGCCCAACTCGCCCGAGATTACCGGCGACTTCGACATTTGTGGCGGGGAGAGCACCACACTGCACGCCTCGGGCGGCCATTCTTACACCTGGGCTATCGGCGACAGCCTGATCGGACAAGGCGACCAGACGACCGTCCAACTGCAAGAGTCCGCTATCATCACCCTGCACTCCTATGGCGAGGACAACTGCGTGAAAAACTTGGACCAGGAGGTTGTCGTGCATCCCTCCTATTATGTGACTTTCCACGACACCATCTGCCAATACGACACCTATCTTGACCACGGTTTCACCTTGCCCATCTCCTCGGCTTTCGGTGATTTTGCATACAACAACCTGCTCCACACCTATTACGGATGCGACAGTCTGCTGACTTTGAAACTCCACGTCACTCCCCTACCCCTCATCACCATCTCGAACCCTGACCACTGCTTCCGCTTCGGAGATCCTCTCGAACTGAGGGTGCAGCAGACATACGACGATTACCTTTGGAGTACTGGCGCGACCACCCAAAGCGTTCTGGTGTATGAGGATGGCCTATATTCCGTCACCGTCAGCCAAAACAACTGCGAAAACACGCAAGATGTGAACGTGATGGAGGTTTGTCCTTTCAACGTCTTCATCCCCAACTCTTTCTCTCCTTCTGACGGCAACGGCATCAACGATTACTTCTCCATAAGCGGTTCCGAAGACATGTACAATTTTATGATCAACATCTACGACCGCTTTGGCAACACTGTTTACAGAAGCACAGACAAGGATTTCCAGTGGGACGGCCGCGTCAACGGAAAACTGTACACCAACTGCACCTACAACTACCTGATTCAGTGCACCGACAAACTTGGTGAAAAATTCGAATTCAAGGGAAGTATTCTTGTGTTGTAGATTTTACGATGTGCGACTTACGATGTGCGACTTACGATGTACGATTTACGAAAATCGCAAGTCGGAAATAGTACATCGCATCAAAGACTTAAGACTTTAGACCGAAGACTTTTTCGTAAATCGCACTTCGCACAAAAAAACGGTCCCCGGAGATTTCCGGGAACCGTGTTGTACGACGTGCGATTTGCGACTTACGATTTACGATGCACGATGCACGACTTCGCAAATCGCAAATCGTACATCGTAAATCGTCTAACGTCTAAAGTCTTAATTCTTCACGACGCGCTTCGTCACCACACCCTTGGTGGTGGTCACGCGCACGTGGTAAACGCCCTTGGCGTATGCCGACAACTCAATTTGGGCCACATTGCCGCTCACGTTTCTCGTTTGCAGCAGCTTGCCATAGGAGTCGTACACCTCCACGCGCTCCATCTCGTCGCCGGAAACCTCCACATAGGTGACTCCCGTTGTCGGGTTAGGATAGAGGGAGACTGCATAGCCGTCGTAGTCCTCCACGCCGACCCGCAAGGTCAGGTGCAAGGTCACCACGCTGTCGCAACCATAGCTGTCCTCAAACTGCTGCATATAGGTACCGTTCTGGCAATACTCGACGCCATTCCAGGTATAGCAGCTGTTCTCAGTGACGATGGTGAACTCGGTGCTTTGCGGCTGGTGGATGTCCAGATGCAGTGTCACAATGCTGTCGCAGCCCCATTGCGTGTAATAATGTTTCACATAATCACCGCTTTGAGTGTAAACAGTGCCGTCCCAGACATAGTAGCTACAAGCACGTGCCGAGAACTGGGTGCTGACAGGTTGATGGATATGGAGGATGAGAGTGTCCTTAACCTGGCAGCCGTAGATGCCGGTCACATTATGGGTGTACACACCACTCTGCGTGTAATTGGTGCCATACCACTGGTATGAGCCGCAAGCGTCAACCGTGATAGTTGAGCTCTGCGGATGATGGATGGTCAGATGCAGCGTATCCACCTGCGTGCAACCGTGGTTGTCGGTGTGGACATAGGTGTAGATACCGCTTTGCGTGTAGGTAGTGCCGTGCCACGTGTACTCGAAGCACTCGGTAACCGTTACGGACTGGTGGACCGGATGATAGATGGTCAGGCGCAAGGTGTCCACCTGCGTGCAGCCATTAGCGTCAAGATGAGACTGCGTGTAGGTGCCGCTCTGTGTGTAGATGAATCCGTTCCAATCGTACATTCCGCACTCGGTAACCGTAAGGGAGGTGCCGGTCGGGTGGTTGATGGTCAGGTAGAGGGTATCCACCTGCGTGCAACCGTGGTTGTCGGGATGAGCATAGGTGTAAACACCGCTCTGCGTGTAGGTGGTGCCACCCCAAGTGAAGGACTCACACTCGGTGATGAGGAGGGACTGATGACGCGGCTGGTAGATAATCAGATGCAGCGTATCCACCTGCGTGCAGCCGTTGGCGTCACTGTGGACATAGGTGTACACACCGCCTGCCGTATAGGTGGTGCCGTGCCAGGTGTACGGGCCGCATTCTCCCACCGTGACCGACTGGTGTTGAGGATGGTTCACCGTCAGATTCAGCGTCACCGTGCTGTCGCAACCAAACATTGTCTGGAAGTGCTGCACATAATGACCGCTCTGCGTGTAGGTCACATTATTCCAAGTGTATGATTCGCAAGCCGTGGCCTCCACTATCTGAGTCAGCGGCTGATGAATCGTCAGATAGAGCGTATCCAAATACATACAACCGAAGTTGTTCTGAACAGCTTTCACATAGACACCGCTCTGCGTGTAGGTGTTGCCACGCCACACATAAGAGCCGCAGGCCTCCGCCACAGAGGAGGTGTTCTGCGGACGGTTGACCGTCAGATAGAGCGTATCCACTTGCGTGCAACCGTTGATGTCGGTGGTAGTGTAGGTATAGACACCTGTTTGCGTGTAAACCGTACCATGCCATACATAGTCACCGCAAGCGGTGAGCGTGTAAACATTAGGTTGCGGATGGAAGATGGTCAGATGGAGGGTATCCACCTTAGTGCAGCCATTGGCATCAGAATGGATGTAGGTGTAGGTACCGCTCTGTGTGTAGGTGGTGCCGTGCCAAGTGTAGGCATTGCACTCGCTCACCGTGAAGGCCTCGTGCACGGCGTTCAGGATGGTCAGGTGCAGCGTATCCACCTGCATGCAGCCGTTGGCATCCGTGTGGGCGTAGGTGTAAACACCGCTCTGCGTGTATTCCGTGTTGTTCCAGACATAAGAACCGCAGGCGCTTTCCGTGTAGGCCACGTGCGTCGGATTATGGATGGTCAGATGCAGCGTGTCCACCTGCGTGCAACTATTGACGTCGGCGTGGGCAAACGTGTAGGTACCGCTCTGCGTGTACTCCGTGTTGTTCCAGACATAGGAGCCACAAGCGCTTTCCGTGTAAGCCACGTGCGTCGGGTTATGGATGGTCAGATGCAACGTATCCACCTGCGTGCAACCGTGGGCATCGAGATGGGCAAACGTGTAGGTACCGCTTTGTGTGTAGGTAGTGCCGTGCCACGTGTAGGAACCGCAAGCTTCAGCCTCATAGGTTGCCACCACCGGGTTGTTGATAGTCAGATGCAGGGTATCCACCTGCGTGCAACCGTTGGCATCCGTGTGCGTGTAGGTATAGGTGCCGCTCTGCGTGTATTCTGTGTTGTTCCAGACATAAGAACCGCAGGCGCTTTCCGTGTAGGCCACGTGCGTCGGGTTGAAGATGGTCAGATGCAGTGTCACCACACTGTCGCAAACACCCTGACGCTCGATGGTAAACGTGGGCGTGTTGGTGCTCTCCGTGTAGGTAACCCCGTGCCACTCGTAGCTTTCGCAAGCAGTGACAGTCTCCACACCCTGCACAGGTATGCAAGGCAGTACGGTAACCTTGACTCTGACGGGCGCACTGGCGCAATGCTCGCTGACAGCCATCACTGTATAAGTGGTCGTCGTCATCGGAGCAACCGTGATAGAGGCGGTTTGACCAAATCCGACCCAGAAAGGATTGCCGTTGAGGGCAATGGCCGTAAGGGTCGCACTCTCATACTCGTGGATGAGCGTGTCGCCGACAACGCCCGCCACCTCAGCACGAGGATAGATGGTCAGATGCAGCGTCACCGTGCTGTCGCAACCATCCACGGTCTGGAAGTGCTGTACGTAGTCGCCGCTCTCATTATAATAGACATTATTCCAGTAGTAGCTGCCGCAAGCATTATCCGAGAACTCGGTGACGGCAGGCTGGAAGATGGTCAGGTACAGGGTATCGACTTGCGTGCAACCATTGGCGTCGGCGTGGGCAAACGTGTAGGTGCCGCTCTGCGTGTACTCCGTGTTGTTCCACGTGTAGGAGCCGCAAGCACTCTCCGTCACCGCCGTATGCGTCGGGTTGTTGATAATCAGATGCAGCGTATCCACTTGCGTGCAGCCGTGGATATCTTCGTGAGCGTAAGTGTAGGTGCCGCTCTGCGTGTACTCCGTGTTGTTCCAGACATAGCTTTCGCAAGCCTCGGCCTCATAGACCTCAGCCACGGCATTGTAGATGGTCAAATGCAGCGTATCCACCTGCGTGCAACCATTGACGTCGGCGTGAGCGAAGGTGTAGGTGCCGCTCTGCGTGTACACGGTGTTATGCCACGTGTAGCTCTCGCAAGCCTCGGCCTCAAAGCTCTCCGCCACGGCATTATGGATGGTCAGACGGAGCGTGTCCACTTGCATACAGCCGTGGGCATCTTCGTGGGCGTAGGTGTAAGTGCCGCTCTGCGTATATACGGTGTTATTCCACGTGTAGCTCTCGCAAGCCACAGCCTCATAACTCTGTGCCACCGGATGATGGATGGACAGGTGCAGCGTGTCAATCTGCTGGCAGCCATTGGCGTCTCTATGACGATACGTGTAGGTGCCGCTCTGCGTGTACTCTGTGTTGTTCCAAACATAAGAACCGCAGGCATCCACATTATAGGCCGTATGAGCCGGATGGAAGATGGTCAGGTGCAACGTATCCACTTGTGTGCAACCATTGAGGTCTGTATGGGCAAAGGTGTAGGTACCGCTCTGGGTGTACTCAATATTATGCCAGACAAAACCATTGCACTCGCTCACCGTCACCGCCGTGTGCGTCGGACGGAGGATGGTCAGATACAGCGTATCCACCTGCGTGCAGCCGTTGGCATCCTGATGCGAGTAGGTGTAGCGGCCGCTCTGGGTGAAGGTCGTATTGTGCCAAGTATAGCGCTCGCAGGCTGTAATGTTGATAATCTCAGCCACCGGATGGAGAATCGTCAGGTGCAGGGTCACGATACTGTCGCAAATGCCCGGACGCTGGATAGTGTGCGTAGCCGTATTGGTGCTCTCCGTGTAGGTTGTGCCATACCACACATAACGGTCGCAGGCCGTAACGGTAAACACGCCCTCTGCGGGGGTACACGGTGTCACATAAACCGTGATGCTGTCGGGTTCGCTGGCACAGCCGTCCACCGTGCCTACCACAGAGTAGGTGGTGGTCTGCATCGGGGTGACGGTCACCGTGGCGCCCGTAGCCTGGTTGGACCAGACGTATGAGGTGGCACCCGTGGCCGTCAGCGTGGTGCTCTCGTGTTGCACGATTTGCGTGTTGTTTGAAGAGACCGTTACCACCGGCACGGGCTTGATGGTCAGATGCAGCGTGTCCACCTGAGTGCAACCGTGGGCATCCTCGTGCGTGTAGGTGTAGGTGCCGTCCTGGGTGTATTCCGTGTTGTTCCACATATAAGGTCCGCAACTCACAATATTCAAGGACTCGTGCACCGGATTGTGGATGGTCAGATAGAGAGTATCCTCTTGGATACAACCATTACCATCATAATAAGCAAAGGTGTACGTACCGCTCTGTGTAAAGTGCTGCTGGTACCAGGTGTAGGAACCGCAAGCATCCACAGTCCGTGCCACCCCTTGATTGGGATAGATGGTCAAATGCAACGTCACCACACTGTCGCAACCCAAATCGTTGTACAGATGCTGCTGGTAGTCGCCGCTGGTGGTGTAAACCGTGCCGTTCCAGTTGTAGCTGTGACAACCCGTGGCACTGAATTCATTCAGGATAAGCTGGCAAGCACCCACAGTAACTGTGATGTTGACCGTATCACTCACACAACCGTCAGTGGTGCCCACCACGAAGTAGCTGTTGGTGACTCTCGGGGCAACCGTGATAGTGGAACTGGTCTGCTGCGTGTTCCATACATAACTGTCAGCACCGGAAGCTGTGAGCGTGGCACTCTCGCCATATTCAATGATAGGCAGAGCAGGATCGGAGGTTATGGTCACCACCGGCACAGGCTTGATGGTCAGGTGCAGGGTATCCACCTGCGTGCAGCCGTTGGCATCAAGGTGCGCATAGGTGTAGTCGCCGCTGACCGTATAGACGGTGTTGTTCCAAGTATAGGTGCCGCAGGCAACCTCCGTGAAGGCTTGATGCACCGGATTGTTGATGGTCAAATGCAGCGTCACCGTGCTGTCACAACCGGCAGCGGTCTGGAGCACCTGCACATAATTGCCACTGGTGGTGTAAACCTGATTGTTCCAAGTGTAGCTTTCGCAGCCCGTCTCAGTGACTTCCGTGGCAATGGCATCGTTAACCACCAAGTGCAAGGTCACCGTGCTGTCGCAACCGGCAGCGGTCTGACGATGGAAGACGTATGTCCCGCTTTGCGTGCCCACACCAAACAAAGTGTCGCGCCAAGCGTAAGGCAGGGCCGCCTTGCAAATAGGCATATCCACATTGAGATCATACACAGGATTGATGGTCAGGGTCAAGATTACCACACTGTCGCAGCCATTGGCGGCCTGGAAGGTCTGCACATATTCGCCATTGGTCGTATAGACCTCATTGTTCCACGTGTAGCTGCCGCAAGCAGTGGCGGAAATGGACGTGGAAACGGGCTGTTTGACTGTCAAGTTCAGAGTAACGATGCTGTCGCAGCCGTTGGCGGCCTGGAAGGTGCGCGTGTAAATGCCACTCGTATTATACGTTTGGTCAACCCAGGTATAACTGCCACAAACGGTGGTGGCGAATGCATAGGTAACAGGTTGCTTGATGGTCAGATGCAGTGTCACGATGCTGTCGCAGCCGTTGGCGGCTGTGAAGGTTTGCGTGTAGTCGCCGCTGGAAGTATAGGTTTGGCCGTTCCATTCATAGCTGACACAGTTGGCATCGGTGATTTCGTTGTGCACCGAATTGAGGATGGTCAAGTGCAGCGTCACCACACTGTCGCAACCGTTGGCAGAACCGTTGGGAATACGATAGATGGCATTGCCGGTGCTCTGTGTGTAGGTGGTACCGTGCCATACGAAACTGTCACAAGCCGTGACCGTCTCCGTGGAAGTACCCGGGCGGCAGGCACCCACCTCCACCACGAAGGTGTCAGGGGCGCTCTGGCAACTGAACTCGGAGGTACCCACCACTATGTAGGAGTGATTTCCTATAGAAGCAGGCGTAACGGTGATGGTTTGAGCAGTTTCACCCGTATTCCAGACGTAGGTGCTGGCACCGGAAGCCGTCAGCGTGGCACTCTCGTAGAGGGCGATGGCGGCATCGCCGGTAACCGTGACCACAGGAATAGGATTGATGGTCAGGTGCAAGGTATCCACCTGCGTGCAACCGTTGGCATCCTGATGAGAATAAGTGTAGGTACCACTCTGCGTGTACACCGTATTGTTGTTGGCTACCCAAGTGTAAGTGCCGCAAGCCGTATCGGTAATGGAGGCGTGCGTCGGGTTATGGATGGTCAGGTGCAGCGTATCCACCTGCGTGCAGCCGTTGGCATCCTGATGAGGATACGTATAGGTGCCGCTCTGCGTGTACTCCGTGTTGTTCCACGTGTATGTACCGCAAGCGCTCTCCGTGTAGGCCACGTGCGTCGGATGGAAGACCGTCAGGTGCAGTGTATCCACCTGCGTGCAGTTGTTTGCATCCTGATGAGAATAGGTGTAGGTGCCACTCTGCGTGTACTCCGTGTTGTTCCACGTGTAGGAGTCACAGGCCTCTTCTGTGACGGAGGCGTGAACAGGATTGTGGATGGTCAGGTGCAGCGTCACCACACTGTCGCAACCGTTGGCAAGGGTGTAAGTCTTCGTATAATCACCAGAGGTGGTGTAAGGAGTGCCGTCCCACGTGTAGCTTTCGCAAGCCTCCGCCGTGATGGATTCGGTGATCGGCGGGCAGGTCAAAGTGGTGAAATCGGTGCTTGTCCAAACGCTGGTGTCGCTAGCAGAGCAGATGTTGCGGAGCCGTACACTATAGTTTGTATTGGGCATAAGACCTGTCAACTGAACCGGGGAGGTAACATTGGCCATCGATATCCAAGAGCCAGCCGTGCCGGGAATTGTGTAGTGGACTGTCAAGGTCTCCAGGCGCAAATGGCCGCTGGAATTAGGATTGGTGACTGTCACCGTATTGGCATTGATGTTGGAAATCTCATAATGCATGCTGTTGCCGTTGATGGAATGGCTTTGTCCATTGTCCACCACATAGTTGATGTTGGGATGATTGGAAGACCCAGCATCAATTTCGATGCCCGTGATGACAACTCCATTGGCAGCAGAGACGATGAAATTGTTTTGTCCATAGATACGGAGGGCTGTACCGACATTATAGTAGGCTGGAGCATAACTTGCCGTAAGCTTGTTGGCCACAAACGAAATGTTGTTGTCAAGGTTGACATTCACGCCATCGAAGGACTGTTCGTTGGTATAACCCTGTTGGGAGAAATCAAAGGCGTTGTCCACATATTGGTCCGGGGTGCCGTTGGCCATGTATTGCAGTTCCGTGGGATAGGTACCATCGTCCGACCAAATCACCTCGGCGGAATTCATGGTTATATCGTTCACCGACAACTTGACGGGAGCACCGCATATAAACTCTTCCGTGCTGAAAGGAACAACACTGCTCCAATCGCTGGTGTCGCCCACTGCACAGATGGTGCGCACTTGCACCTCATAGCCGGTCTCCGGATCAAGGTTGGAGAGAACCGTCGGAGAGGTGGCGGGCACTATCGTCGTCCAAGCGTCACTCGTACCCGGAAGGGTGTAGTGGACGGTCATTTTCGTGATACGCAACTGGGTGTTCGATGAGTTGGTGTTGGTGTTTTGGAATTCCAAACTGGTGGCAGCGGAGATTCCGGAGATAGTATAAACCAGGCCGCTGAGCGTTGCCGTGGCGGAGGTGCCGCCATCCACTGAATAGGACACAGACGGAGTATAGCTGCTGCCGGATGTCGTAATATCCAAACCGGTGATGACTGCGCCGTTGGAAGGAGTCAGCTTAATGGAGCCGCCGTTGCCGTTACCACTGGTGTTAGAATAAAGACGGATGTTTTGACCAGAAGTATAGTATTTAGGTGCATAGCTGCCGCCATTTTGGATGCCGGTGTAGGAGATGTTGGCATCAATGGTGCCGCTGCCGATATTATTTTCATTAATAAGATTGTTGGCAGTGGCAATGGCTGCGGCGGTGATGTTGGTGTCCACCGTTTGCGGGGCGGTGCCGGCAGTCCGATATTGCAACTCGTAGGTGTAGTTGGCATCGGCTGTCCAACTTACCTCGGCAGTGTTGCTCGTAATATCAGAGACGGCAACATCCGTCGGAGCGGAGCAGATCGTGCTGGGCATCTCTTTGACAACAATGTCGTCCAAGTTGATGCCATAGCCATAGTCGGTAATACCGACGAATTTAATCTGGTAGGTCGCGCTCGGATTGGGCAGTGCCAAGGAGTCGTATGTCCAAGTATTCACATTGGTGGTATAGGATTTTTATTCAGTCCATGCGTCTGACGGGGAGGTTCGGTAATAGACAGCAAACACATCTTGGTCGTTGCCCCAAGCCTTATTGGTGTACCAGAACCCGACCATAGGATTGTTCAATGTGGTAAGGTCAAAGGTCGGCATTTGCAAGGAAGCCTGGTCATCGTGCCCCTGTTGGTACATTCGCATCACATTGCTGCCCGAGTAGGCGGATATGCTTCCATTGATACTATTAGTAACCTTCCAGCTCGTGCTCCCCACATCGTTAGTGTTGGTCCAACAATCCGGCAGAGTGTTAACACTCACGGCATCAAAGTTCTCGTTCCACGGGAAGGTGTTGATAGCATTACAGTTTGTCTTCACAGGGCTCACCGCACTCCATTCGCTGGTGTCGCCCACACTGCATATGGTGCGCACGTAGAAGTCGTAGGCAGTATTGGCGGTGAGTCCATTGACGACGATGATGGTGGGAGGCGTGGCATCGGCTGCCTCATATTGCATCGTGCCTTGGCCGTGGGCAAAGCCCGTGGCACCATACTCGACCTGATATCCTAAGACATTGTCCACTCCTGTGACAGAGAACATCACCTCAGTGGTCGTGACATCTTCTGTGGTGAAGGCGGTCGGAGGAACGCAATTGATTGCTGTAATGGAGATATTGTCCACCGCAGCAGGCGACTGGGCGCCCTGTGTGTCGTCGTTGCGCCACAGGAAATAGAGACGCTTCGTCGTATTGGAGTACTGGGAACCGTCAAGCTGGACACTGACATTTTGCCAATCGCTCTGAAGGTTGTATTTGCCTATCAAATCAACACCTGTAGGCGGAGTGACGGAACCTACCGTCACATCGCCAGGGGTACCGATGTAAACGCCGAGATAATCCCAAAGAGTAGTGGTACCTTCGCCATTGCACTTCCAGTCGAAGGAGAGCTGGAATGCGTTGGCAGCACCGAACTGGATGTCGCGGTAAGCCCACACAGTACTCGTCGAGGTGAGGGTGTAGGCGTTGTTGACACCGTCGTCGTTGGACACGTATAAGGACTGTCCACCGTTGGAGGTGGCGGAACCGACAGTCCACTGGTTGGTCTGTGTGCCATTCAACAATGTCCAGTTGGCATTCTCGGTGGCAGACTCCCAATCCTGGGTGTACGGCAGGGTGGCCAGCACCTGGGGTGTTCTGAAGGTAGCTGCCGTGGACCATTCGCTGTGGTCGTTGCCACAGACCGCACGCACATAGACCTCGTAAGTGGTGTTGGCACTAAGATTCGTGAGATCTGTCGTCTGTGTTGTGCTGGTTGCATTAACTGGCACAGTTGTCGAGGTTCCTTGGCCATGGGCAAAACCAACCGGACCATACTCGATATCAAAGCCGTCGGGCGTGCCGCTGGTTGTCCACGTCAACGCTGCACTATTGACCGTTTCATCAGAAGCGGTCAAGGCCATCGGAGTGGGACAGGCTATGCTAATCGTGCCGTTCACCCATTGGGAGTAGTAAGGAGCATCCGCATTGCCGCACACGCTGCGCACGCGCACGTCATAGGTCGTGTTGTTGTCCAAGCCCGTAAGAGTGTAGGTGATGTCTTGCACCAGAATGGAGGAAGACCAGTTTGTGGCATTGGCGGCCTTGTATTGCAGCTCCAGGTTGACGGCCTGCGCCTGTTGGTTATAGCCGAAAGTCAAGACGGATTGGTTATTGCTGACGGGTGTTCCCACCACCTCAAGCGGTGCCTCGCACGGCGGCACACACGCCACATTCAGCTCAAGACCCGCATAGTTTGTAACGTCATCGGAGTGGAAGTAGAGGGTCAGCGGACCGGTGGTGGAGGTAATAGTCTGAATAGTGTGCGGACGAGTGGTGCTGTTATCATACAATAATACGTCTGTAGTGCCTACACCGTCATAAATACGCAAATAATCATACGAGTTGCCTTCCACGGAGATGGTGCCACTCACCTGCACAAGGTTGCCCTGCACGGCGGGATAGATGGTCAGGGTATCATTCCTGTTGAAGCCATAGTTGCCATCAACGCCACCGTCATCATAGATGATGGCAGAGCAAGTGGTGAGGGTACGCACAGAGCCCATATTGTAGGAACCAGGAACGAAGGTCACTGGATTGCTCCACTCGCTCACACCGTCATTACCGCAGTCGGCACGCACGTATGCCTTGTAAATGTGTGAGGTGGTAAGTCCTGTCAGCGTGTATGTCGGATTGTTTTGGACCATAGCAGTCGGGGTGCTGTTCGCGCTGGGCGCGTCCGTAGGATCAACCGTGATATCAGCCACATAAAGATCCCAGTCAGTCTCGTTGCCACCTGGCGTCCACGTCAGCGTGGCAGAGGTAGCCGTCACGTTGGAAACCGTCACGCCTGCCGGAACAGGACAAGAGGGTCTCTCGTCCACCGAGATGTTGTCAATGTGCACGTCATTGTCGCCATTGTTGCCCACGGTGGATTCGCCGTAGAACGCTATCTTGATGGTCTGACCTGCATATTGGTTCAGCGGAATGGATATTCTTTCGCCCGTCGCACTGATGTTGTTATAAACATAGTCACCGCCGACATTGTCCCATACCGTGGCATTGTTCATGCTCCAGGTGGCGCCGTTGTCGGTGGAGATGAAGACGATGAACTTGTCATCCGCTTGGGTGGTGGAACTACTTACAGGATTTGTACTGTTGAAAGCGGTCAAGGCCAAATCAAAGGTCAGTTCCGGATTGGTCAGAGTGGAGATGTCAATGGCCGGTGTCACCAACCAATACTTTATTATTGTTCCATAAATGTTAAGTTTGACGTGTCCTTGTCCAAACACATTTTGATTGTTGAAAATCCAACCAGTGGTGTTACTGGTAATGACCGTTAAATCGGAAGTGGAAGTCGTGGTAGAGGAGGCAGCGCCGGAATAGCGCTTCCAGCAAGCACTGACCAAGGTGTTGAAGCCTGTGAAATCCTCGGTGTAGGGAGCCGTGAAAACGGCACATGCTGTAGTGAAAGAAGCCATATTGCTCCAGGCGCTGGTATCGCCCACGCCGCAGATGGCGCGCACGCGGACCAAGTAGTCGGTGATGGAACTGAGGCCCGTAAGGGTGGTCGTCTGCTGCGTCGTGGTCGGATTGGCATTCACCACCGTGGAGAAGGTGTTTTCACCATCGTTGTACTCCACCTCGAAAGAACTGGGCGTGCCCACAGCCGTCCACGTCAGCGTGGCACCGTCGGCCGTCTCGTTGGAAGCCGCCAGGGACGTCGGGGCGGGACAAGCGGGAATGTAGTCCACCGATACATTGTCGATGCCTAAATAATAAGCATTGCTACTACCTCCCTCATATTTGAAAACAATGTAATAGGGAGTGCCCGGGGTAACCGTTACCGTATTGAAGTTAACCTCCACTTCGGTTTTGGTTGTGGTCTGGGAGCAACTATACATCTCCACATACGTGCTGACATCGGCAAGATTGGTCATATAACCCACGTGAAGCGTGCCATTTAATGTAGATACACCTTCATTACGGTAAGTGAAGGTCAACTGCAGTTCGCTAAGATTCTCCGACATCTCAGGCAACACCGCATAGAGGGGCGTGGTAGAACTGGACTTGAAGAACAGACAATTGCCAGATACTGCATAGGTGGTTGATGAGGTAAGGAAGGCCATCGGATAGGAACCAATGGTTGTGGAACGGTTCAAGAAAGTCCAACAGGAAGGCATATCCACAGCAGGATATCCTGTGGGATTTGTTGTTCCAGTGGAGATTCCCTGAGTATAGTTGTCGAAGTTCTCAGCATAGGGAACAGAAACAGAGCCACACGGCGTGGTGAACTGCACATCCACATAGTCGCTTACATCACCATTGCCGCAGACAGCACGCACATGTGCCGAGTAGGTGGTATTGGCGTTTAAACCTGTGAAAGTGTAGGATGTAGCGTTAATAGTGTATGTGGTGGAACCTTCTTGAAGGGTCGGATCCGTAGGCGATGCCCAGGAATAGTAAACATCCCATTCTCCTTCCGTTCCACCGGGTGTCCAGGAAATAGTGGCAGAGTTGGCCGTCTTGTCCAGAACGACAGGGACTGTTGGAGAAGGACAACTAATCAAAGTGGTAAAAGAAGCCGTGTTACTCCAGTTGCTGGTATCTCCCACACCGCAGATGGCACGCACGCGGGCCGTGTAGGCGGTGTTGGCACTGAGGCCCGTTAGGGTGGTCGTCTGCTGCGTCGTGGTCGAAACGGCATTCACCACCGTGGAGAAAGTGTTTTCACCATCGTTGTACTCCACCTCGAAAGAACCGGGCGTGCCAACAGACGTCCACGTCAGCGTGGCATCAGTGGCTGTCACGGTTGTCGAGGCCAAGGTCGTTGGGGCAGGACAACTGACCAAGGTAGTGAAGGTCTTCTCTGTTATTTCGCTCACTTCGTTATTGCCGCAAAGGGACCACATCTGCACTGTATAGTTTGTGTTGGCAGCAAGGTTCGTCAATGTGTAGGGATTTGCGGAGTTGGGCGTCAGTGTCACAGTGGTCCAGTCATTGTCGTTTTCACCCTTGTACTGCATTCCCCAAGCACTCTCCTGATAGCCGGGTGTCCAAGAGACCTCTGCATCGTGGGCCGTCACATTGTCCACACTGACCGTCGGCGGAACACAGGTACTATTGTCGCAATAACCGAATTTCACCACATTGCGGAATGATCTTATACCTTTGCCTCCCGTATAACTGGACAAGTTTGCAGGATTGGGAACTTGAGAGTCGGAATAATAGTCAAGAGCTCGATCACCCCCTGCTGTTGCACAGACAAATTGATAAAGATTACCGTCATATCCATAAACATTATCGAACAAAGCCAACACCAAGTTGTCGGTCCCGTTATAGGAAAACGGTTGATCCAATTCGAAGGTGTTCCATCCTTGCGAACAGTTGAGGTTTCCGGAATAGACTTCTGTCAAATCCGCGAATGGAACCGTGTCTGTATTCGAAGCAAACACATCCTTTGTGGTGTGGCCCATGTAGATTTTAACATTTGTCAGCTTGGTGGTTGGAGAAGAATAAGCGTATTTGAACGCGATATTGGTGATGAGATTGGCACTTCCCATTTCGGAAGCTAAGAACAACTGCTGAGTATAGGAATAATTGTAATAAGTGTTTACAGGAAGCCAATAATAACTTGACGTGCTGTTGGTGTCTCCTATTGCAAAACATCCAACTCTAATGCACGGAGTAGAGAAGGTTTTCGTATCGAAAAGGCCTTCCGTGCCCTCGCAAACCGTCACAACCCTGACCTCATAGGAAGTTCCCGGGTTCAGGCCTGTCAGCGGATAGGTGAGCGCGGAAATCGGAGGTTGGGTGAGCAGCACGTTGTCCAGATAGACGTTGTAGCTGCCGACGGTGGGAAGCTGTGACACCCACGTCAGCGTGGCCGACTCGTGGTCAACATCGGTAACCGTAAGATTGGCGGGTGCCGGACAGGGCAGTTGCTCCGTGGTGAAGGTCTTTTCATCCCCATAGAATATGATGCCCTCTACAGCGGCAAAAGTGCGGAACGTGTAGGATGTGGCAGGATCCAGATTGGCAAGGTTGAAAGAAATCGAGCCTGTGTGGTTTCCTGTGGACACTGTATCCCGTTCATACTCGGAGTCTGCCGTGGCTTTCCATTCAAAGCCGTAGGCCGTCAGCGCCTGGCCGGTGACAGAACCGTTCAACGAGGCGGTATAGATGTCAATATTGGTGGCATCGCTTGTGACCACTGTCGGGATCTCCAAAACGCCCACATCGTCCAAGTTCACTCTGAACCTATCGGACACGTTTCTATGTACGAAGGCAAACGTTACTGTTTGACCGGCATAGTTGGCAAGAGAATAAGTATATTGGGTGTACTCGCCCGGAACAGTGGCTAAAGACAACACGGTGGTGGTAAAGGCGGCAGTATCGCTTCCTGTGGTGGACATCAATATGTCCAGAGGCTCAAGATAGTCAGGATCTTGCGACTTCGCATACCAAACCAAGGAGAGGTTGCAGGGACTCGGCAACGTGAACGGCGGGGAAAGCAGCCAGTTGTTGGGGGTCAGAGGTAGCCAACTGCCGCTATAAGTGGTGGAGTAAGAGGTAATATGATAGTCGCCTGCATGAGAATAGCTGACATCCGTAGGATTCGACAAAGTATGCCATTCTTCGCCGTCGCCGTCGCCGTCAATGGATCTCCAACATGTCGGAATATCAACATCCTCAAAACCTTCAATGTAGGGGTAGGTGGTGTAGGGCGGGCAATCCGTGGTGAAGGTGTGGGGGGCGCTCCAATTACTGGTATCGCCTGCGGCACAAACCGTGCGCACCCTGACCGTGTGGGTAGAGGCAGGGCTCAGACCTGTGAAGGAGAAGGGATTGCCTGACAAACCTGGAAGAACGGAACCATCCCATTCCGCTTGGTAGCCTATGTGGTTTTCTGCAACCTCATCCCATCCGATAGTGGCGGAATTGGTTGTGACAGAGGCGTGGAGACCTGTGGGCGGGAAACAGGTAATGGGCGCGCAGGAGACAGTACTGGAATAGAAGACAGTTCCATTCGTCAAGGTACTGCAGTCAGTACATTCATACAATTGCACCCCATACGGGTCTGTCAACGTGAAGGAAGCCTCGTAGTCGTAACTACCTGAGTCCCAAATTAAAGAAATCAAAACATTTGGGCACAAGGAAACTGTAACAGTATTAGAAGATCCACTGCTCAGAGTTATTGTCTCCACTTGGTTTTCTCCTTGCATCACTCTGATGCTGGCACCATTCCAACCGTCGCCAAAGTCATCGGCGAGGCTGAACGTGTAGCTGCACTGATCTGCGGCATTGCAAAAAGGAGTGGTGAAAGTAGTAAAAGCATTGCCGTTACTATAGAAATCGGTGCCGCACACACTGCGCACGTGGGCGGTGTAGGCGGTACCAGCGGTGAGGCCAGTGAATGTATGGGATGTGCCTGTGGCATTTGTCCACGTGGCGGTAGCGGCATCAAAAGCATCGGCAGAGGGCAGACAGCACACCTGATAGCCTTGCGGGCTGTCGCCGGCGGCGGGTGCGTTCCAGGAAATAGTGGCGCTGTTGGTCGTCACATTGGAGGAAGTCACGCCTGTGGGATCTAAACACATCGGCCCGCTGCCGCCAGGTGTGTAGGTAAACGTCGTCTTCGGGATGAAGTTGCGCTGTGTGGCGGTGACACCGCTTAGGGAAGAAGAGTTAGAAGCAGCAATGGAAGCACCTGCTACGGTTGTACCATAGAAATAAATAGTTTTATATCCTGCATCCGTGGTATTTTCTATGCCCACCAACAGATTTCCGCCACTATAGGCATACGGGGTGGTAAAATTGATGGTTAGCGACCCGCCATCTCCTTCCGACACGACAGAAAGTGTTCCTTGATACACCATAGTTGCACTTGTCTTGGGTTCGTAGGCACTTATGGATGTATATCCCACTTCCATAAGGTAAACATCCACTGTACTTACTGAAGTATATGGAACATTATTGCTCGTAGTGTAGAACTTGATACTGCTAATTGTCCCGCCAGCCATAACAGACAAATCCGCTGCCGGAATCACAAACTGACTTTTGGTGAAGTCATCGAAATAAAAAATATACGCAGGCACATAATAACTTTGTATCGTACCATCGTATACGGTATGAGTCAATTGCGCATTGGCAGTAGTTGGGTAAGCCAACGCTCCTATGCAAAGCAAAAGGAAAAATAGTAGATGTTTTTTCATAGACATTAGTTTTTATTATTATTACTTATTTTCTTTAAAACAGGACATAAAAAAAACGCACCGACACCCTTCACGAGGTAGTCCGTCGCGTGCGTTTCTTATAATAAGAATCGGTTTTATAATATTTTACTACAAATAATACTAAAACCATAATATGCAATCAAAAGAGACTGCAAACTTACGAAAAAAAATGTTTTGGTACAAATAATATATTATCCACAAAAAAGCAAGTAATGAACAGGCTCTTTTTTTATTGCGATTTGCGATGTACGATTTGGGATTTACGATTTGCGAAACGGGGGCGCTAATTCCCCTTCTGTTGCAGAAGGGGTGCCCGAAGGGCGGGGTAGTAATATCGAGGTACGATTTACGATAGAACATTTGGCTAGAAGGCAGGCCTTTAGGGCTGCAAGACCACAATCATTTGTGTCGTCCCTGCCGTGTGCGAGGTGCGATTTACGATTTACGATTTACGATTTGCGAGACGTAAGACGTAAGACTAAAGACTTTCCTTGAGCAGTCCCGAAGGGACAAAATCCTAGTAACCCCGCACAAGGCGAAGCCGCAGTGTGGGGTGCAACGCACAAGCGACGAAGGAGCGCAGTGTGGGGTCGTGAGGGGGCACGCAAAAAAAAACGGTCCCCGGGAATTTCCGGGAACCGTGTTGTACGACGTGCGATTTGCGACTTACGATTTACGATGCACGACTTCGCAAATCGCAAATCGTACATCGTAAATCGTCTAACGTCTTAAGTCTTAGTTCTTCACGACGCGTTTCGTCACCACGCCCTTCTCGGTCGTCACGCGCACGAAATAGGTGCCCTTGGCGTAACCGCTCAGGTCGAGGGTAACGGTGTGGTCGTTCACACTCATCACATTCAGCAGCTTGCCGTAAGCATCGTACACCTCCACATTCTCCATTCTCCATTCTCCATTCTCAATTTGGATGAGACCTGTGGTCGGGTTAGGATACACTGTCACCGTGTTGTCCAGAGTGTAGTCGTTGATACCCGTTGTTGTGAGGGTGATGGTGGCCGAAGGATCGCTCGTCATACCGTTGGTGCAATGAGCGATTACCTGCACATCATAGCTCGTGTTGGCGGTAAGGCCCACCAAGGTGTGCGGATTACTGGTGGTGCTCACCGTGTTCCAGGAGTCGGCGCCAGCAACTCTATAGTTGACATCCCAGCTGGTGACATCGCCCTGCTGCGTCCAGGAGATCACAGCGGAGTTATCCGTGATGTTGGTGGCCTCCACATTGGTCGGCGACGGGCAAGTCTGCTGCTCGGCCTGCGTGGTGAAGGTCATCTCCGCACCGTAAGTGGTGCCGGAGGCCGTGGTGGCGAAAGCGCGGAAGGTGTAGCCCGTGTTCGGGGTCAGGTTCGTGAGGTTGTAGCTTATTGTGGTGCCCGTGGCGTTCACAGCCGTGTAGCTGCCGCCCGTCGTGGCCTTCCACTCAAAGCCTTGTGCAGAGATAGTCTCCGTGCCAGCCGTCACCGTGCCGTGCAGCGTGGCCGCAGTGGTGCCGATGTTGTCAGCAGCCTGCGTGGTCACCGTGGGAGGTGTCACCGACGAGGTAGCCGTGGTGAAGGTAGCTGTTGTCGACCAGTTGGAAGATTCCGTGGCGCTGCACACCGCACGCACGCGCACTTGGTACTGCGTGCCTGCCGTCAGGCCCGTGAGGTTGTGGCTCGGCGTGCCCGTCACGTTGATGGAGTTCGACCAGTTGCTGGCTGCAGCCGTCTTGTACTGGAGCTCCCAGGCAGTTTCCGTGCCGCCTGCCGTCCACGTGACGGTGGCCGAGGTCTGCGTGATATTGGAAGCCGTCACGCCCGTAGGAGCATCGCAAGTTGTCGGCGTAAGGGTGGAATCGATATTGATCACCAAGTTGTCCATCATAGCGTAGTATGCCGTGGTGGCACCGTAGTCGCCGCTCTTGAAAGCGATGTAATGACCGTTGCCGGTGTAGTTGGCAAAACTCACTTCACGATCTTCCCAAGTTGTGATAGTTGTGCCTGGCAAAACGGTATCCACGGGTACAAAGGTGCTAGCATCTGTCAGGGAGGTCATCACGCCCACCACCAAAGCGGTGGCGTACGAAGTAGAATAACCCCTGAACTTGAAGGATGCCTTCAAGGTGTTGACAGGTATCGTGGCATCGAACTCCGGCGTGATGGCAATGTTGTACGTAGTGCTGCTGGAATAGAAGTACAAGCCTGCGGTGGAGCCACCGTATCCGTAGGAAGAATTGCAATACGGGCGGTCGGAAGTGTAGGTGTTGATCTTGGACCAGCATTGCGGATAGGCTGAGGTTCCAGTACCGTATGTATCGAAGTTTTCTGTATAAGGCAACGTCGTGACGGCACCGCACGGTGTTTCGAAAGACATGGCATCCGACCAAGCCGAATACTCTCCACCGCCACAAACGGTTCTCACATAGACGGTATAGGAGGTGCTGGCACTCAATCCTGTCAAGTCGAAGGTTGTGCTTTGGATAGCGTTCGGGGTGGCTGCATCAGGGTTGAAGGAGCCTGCTCCATATACATATTCCCAAGCATTGTCGGTCGTGGAGGCCGGCGTGAATCCAATAGTATAGACACCATTGTTTTGGCTGTTGAGGGTCACGTTGTAAGGACGACCGCAGTTGGAAGCTGTGATACGAATCGAATCAATGACACCGGAAGGATCGTGGAGAACCGAGCCGTCGTTGTTCCAACGGATGTAGAGACGCTTGGTGGTATTGGCGTACGAACTATTCAAGGAAATACGTTCGTGGACCCAATCGCTTTGCAAATTGAACTTTCCAAGGTCAACGGCACCTACTGGATCGTGCGTGGTGGCAGTTGCCAGACTATGGGCTGCCACACCCTGCACATCCACAGGGTTGCCGATATAAACCTTGATGTAGTCATAGTTGCCTTCTCCCTGACATTTCCAATTGAAACTCAGTTCAAACTCGGAGGCGTTGCCGAAGGTGAAGTCACGATAAGCCCAAATCGTATTGGCGGTAGCGACGTAAGTGGCGTTTGCGCCATTGTCGCTGGAAACATACAGTACAGAGTCCGTATAACCGGCGGGCTTGCCGATATACCACTTGTTGGCCGTAGTGGTGTTGCTGATTGTCCAGGCAAAGTTCTCGGCAGCATCCTCGAAATCGTGGAAATATGGAACTTGAGCAGGGTCGGAACGCAGCACGGAGAAACTGGTACTGACCCAGTTGCTGTAGCCCAAGCCGTTAGAGCAAATTGTACGGACATAGACGTTGTAAGCATCGCCCGGGTTGAGACTCGTGAGGGACAGGGTCGTGCCTGTCACAGTTTGCGCTTGTGAGAAGTCGGGCGTGGTGTTTGAGGGCACCACCAAAACTTCAAAGCTGTTCTCGCTCGCCGACGGAGCCACCCAGCTGATGTCAGCCGTAGTGGTGGTCACCATAACACTTAAGTTCGTGGGTACATCACAAGACGGAGCGATGTCTAACACCGCGTGATCTAACATAAAGTAGTCGGTGGAGGCGGTGGGCGCGAACTTCAAGGCAATATACTTGCCCGTTCCCGTGTAATTGTCAAACAGGATGTCCGCGTGCTCCCAGGTGGCATTTGTGGCCGTAATGGTGTCAACGGGCACAAAGGTGGACAAGGAAGTGGGATTGGTCATCACGCCAATAATCATAGGACTGGTGTATGAGGTAGAATAGGTTCTGTACTCGAAACTTAACTGAAGGTCAGCAAGGTTGAGGCTGGCATCCAACTCAGGCATCACGGCCACATTATAGGTCGAACTGCTGGCATAGAAGTACAGCGAGGATGTTCCGTTATAGGAATACGACGAGCTACAGAAAGGTCTGGGAGCAGAGTACGTGTTTAATTTATCCCAACAAATCGGCATAGGACCAGGCTGTGCTGTCGTGGAGGAGGTGGTCACGCCATAGCTGTCAAAGTCCTCTATGTAAGGCAACGTACTGAGGGGTAAACAAGCTGTCCAGAAGTTGTACGACATATCCGTACTGTAGTTGCCGCCACAATCGGCCTTGACGAAAACCTCGTAACGGGTGCTCGGCAACAAGTTGTCTAACGTAACCGTGTTGGTCGGGGTGGACAACCAGTCATTATCAGTAAGGAGGGAGAGGTCTATCGTGCCGTAAGGACCATAGACATAGACCCAGTTGGTTTCGTCACCACCTGCGGTCCAGGTAATGTCTGCGCTGTTGGCAGTCACGTTGGTCGTGTGAATGTTCTCCACGTGCACGCAGGCCGGGATGTAGTCAATGTGGATGTCGTCGATGTACATATAGGAAGATATGTATTGCGGCGAACGGAATGCCACATAATGTCCATTGCCCGTGTAAAGGTTGGTTTTAACCTCAATCATCTCCCAAGTGGAAGTTGTGCTGGGGGTTATGGTAGTGATAGGCTGGAAGGTACTGACATCCGTCGGATCGTCCATAATGCCCACTTCGAGAATATAAGAGGCTGTGGTCTTGTATGCATTGAAGCGAATTTGCAGGCTGTCCATTGGGATGCTGCTGTCAAACGGCGGAGTGCAGGCGTATGAGTAAGCACTCGTTGAACCATAGAAATAGAGGGTCTTGGAACCATTGGGAGCGGAAGACTGGGTAGTGACGTATGGATAATTGGTACTATAGTTGGTGCCGCGCGTCCAGCAATCAACAAAACAAGCGTATGAGCTACCAGTTGCACCCTCAAAGTCTTGCGAGTAGGGTAACAGAACCTCTGAACAAGTGGTTTTCACCATAATAGTAGCCCAATTGCTATACTCAGAACCGCAGTCGGAACGCAAGCGCAACTCATATTCGGTGGAAGAATTGAGGTTCATTATGGTGTACGGAGAGGTGACATTCATCTCGGTGGTCCATACACTGTCGTCCATTGCCTTGTACTGCAGTTCCCAATTGGTTTCGTTATCACCAGGAGCCCAGCTGAGGGTTATGCTTTCGCTGTTCGCGCTGTGGTCATAAATGTTCGGCGCAATGCAGGTGGCAAGGCTGTCGCAGGGAATGCCGAATATAACATTGCTGCGGTTGCCGGAACTGTAAGAACTGGTGGTTGTCACCGCCGTGGGATTGGCGGGATCGGGATTGTTGCTGTCACTATAGTAATACAAAGAACGGTAATTTCCAGAAGTGGAATGTACATAGAAGGTGTATGAAGAACCGTTGTAGTCATCGCTGTTATCGTCGATAGCCAGCACCAGGTTGTCGGTACCGTTATAATGGAACACAGAGTCCAAAACGAAGGTGTTCCAGCCCTGCGAACAGTTGAGGTTGCCAGAGTAAACCAACGACAAACTCGACAGCGGGATATAATTGGAGGTGCTGGTAAATGCATTCTGAGTGGTGTGTCCCAAATAGATATTGACATCGGTCTTGTCCGTCATAGCTGTTGAGTAAGCATACTGGAAGGAGATGCTGCGAATGTCGGCGGGACCGTCCATTTCAGAGGAAAGATAGATTTGTTGAGAATACGTGTAATGATAATAATTGTTGACAGGAAGATAATAGTTGGTCGTGGTACCACCGGCGATGGTCACGTTACCACCGGCGAGACACCCAGTGCTGAAGCTGCCTGTCAGCGTGTCGGTGGTGCCGTCAATGCAGTTTGAATAGAGTTTCACATCGTAGGAGGTCAGCGGCATCAGGCCTGTCAGAATTTGAGAACTTCCCATCACCGTTAAGGATGACCACGCATTTTGGCCCGTCTCGGTGTATTCCAACGTATAGTCTGTGACATTGATAGGCGCTTCCGTCCAGGAGACCAGGGCGGAGGTGCCGGCCACGTTGGAGATTTCCAAGTCACTCGGCGATGAGCAGGTGGCTTCCTTCAAGACCACTTCATCAAGATAGACATAGCTTGTGATGCTTTGCGGGGCGTAGAAGGCCAAATAGACCACGTCGGTGTACGCATTGGGAAGCGGAACCGTAAAGGATTCAAAATTTGTGGTACTGCTGAAATCAGAGGGCGTGATGGTCTTCAACAATGTGAATGTATTCAGATCATCAGGATCAGTCATCACACCAACGTCCAAACGTCCGTAGGAAGTGCTGGTTCTTCTCAGCTTGAACTCCAGCATAAGGCTGTTGGCGGGATATTGTGACAGGTCGAGGCCTTGGGAGGCTGCTAAGCTATAATAACCAGACGTGCAGTAAAAATAGATGGAACTGGTGCCCGTAGAGTGGTACGAAGTGCTGATGTAAGGATAGTTCGTCGAGTAGTTGGTCTTGCGCGTCCAACAACCGGGGAAATAGGCGGCACCGGAAACGCCGCTGCCGTATTCATCGAAATTCTCGGTATAAGGCAATACGCTTGTGGGCAGACAGCGGGTTCGGAAACTCACAGGATCGGACCAAGCGCTCTCGTCGTTGGCATCACAAAGAGCCTTCACATAGACGTCGTATTCGGTATTGTCCGTCAAATTGGAAACGGTGTAGGGATGCGTACTCACGTCAATCGGTGTGCCGGCAGCGAGACTGGTGCCAGTAGGAACCACCACAATCTGCCACGTGTTTTCTGTGTTGCGCGGCGTCCAGTCCACCGTAACCTCATCGCTGGAGATGCCTGACAGCGTAATGTCGGAAGGAGTAAGACAAGTCGGTATGGCACTCACCACCACGTCGTCGATGTAAACTGCGTTTGTAGCTGTGGCCGGTGCACGGAAGGCAATATAGTTGCCGGCACCCGTATAGTTATTGAACATAATCTCTTTTTCATACCACGTTCCCGTACTGGTCAAGGTAGAACCGTTGAAACTCTGTATCAAGGTAAAGGTGGATGCGTCGGTCGGGTCGGTCATCACGCCCACCTCGATGGTGCCGTATCCGGAAGTAGTACTGGCCTTCAAGACCTTGAAATTGAGCATTAAGGTATTAAGAGGGTTAAGGATGGTGTCAACAGGAGGCAGGATGCCAATGCTGTAATAAGTGGAAGTGGCATAGAAATAGAGTGCGCTGGTGCCCGATGAGTGATAAGAGGTGCTGATGTAGGGGTAGTTTGTTGTGGAAGTGGTCAGGCGTGACCAGCAACGCGGATAGATGGTGGCTCCGCTGACGGTGCTGCCGGAATTGTATCCCTCGAAGTTTTCCGTATAAGGCAAGGCATCAATGGAGGCACAAGTCGTATAGAAATACCACGAAGCCCAGGCAGAGGTCCCCGTTCCGCAAATCGAGCGGATGTAGGCCGTGTAACGTTTACTGTGCTCCAGGTTGGTGAACGTGTAGTTAGGCGTCGATGTCTGGAAGGGCGTGTAGTTGTCGGGGTTGGCGCCGTCCGACAGCAGCAGGATCTCGTAGTTGCCGATGTTGGCGGTGTCCGTCCAGTGCATCGTGACCATATCAGTGCCTACCGTGTCCAAAGAGAGAGCTGTCGGTTTCGGACAGGTGAAGCCTTCCACACGGATGTTGTCAACGGCAATGGGCGGGTTGGTGCCCGAGCTGCCGTCATTGCGCCACATAAAGTACAAACGCAAGACACGGTTGCCGTATTCTGCCTTGTTCAAGTTGAGAACCACGTGCGACCAAGTGGGCTGCTGGCACTGATACGAACTACCATTGATGTTCCAGGTGACGGAACCCGGAATGGTGGGGACGGTGCCTGTGGTGTTGCCCGTAACAATGGCGTTGGAGTACTTGCCCATGGAAAGACGCATATAGTCGGTACTGACCTGGCCCATGCCTTTGTAGTCGTATGTGCAGGTGTAATAGTCGTAGCTATCGTCAAGATAGACATCGCGGATGGCGAACACCGTGGCAGGAGATGAGGTGTTGTAAGTATTGCTAATACCTCCGTCATTGCTGATATACAAAGCATTACCGCCATTTGCGGTGTTATTTGCCGCATCACCGATTACCCATTGGTTTTGGCAAGAATCATTCTCAAACACCCAATTGGCAACCTCGCTCGGATCCTCAAAATTGCAGATGTAGGGCAAGGAGGCTGGAGTTGTGTACAACGTGGGAGCCTGGAAAGCCGAAGACCACTCGCTAACTTCTGAACCGCAGTCAGCCTGCACTTGGAACGTGTACATCGTGTTCGCTGTCAAACCGGATATAGTGACAGGATTGGTGTTTACCGAAGTGGTGATTGCTGTTGTGGGGTCGTTGCCCTCGTAATATTTGATGTTCCATTGCGTCTCCGTGCCGGCACTCCAAGCCAGGTCGATGCTGTTGGCCGTGGCGTATGTTGTATGCAGGTTCGTGGGACGGAAACAGTTCGGGAGGGCGGTGAACATCACATCGTCAATATAAACCGTGTTGGCGGAACCGTCGCGGCCGTCCGACAGGAAGGCAATGTATTGGCCGGTACCTATGTAGTTATTGAAATAAACGTCTCTTTCCTCCCAAGTACTGGTCAAACTGGGAGTAAAGGTGGCAACCAACTCGAAAGTGTTAATGTCTGTGGGATCGCTCATCACACCCACTTTCAAGTCGTAGGACAGCGAGGTGGCGTACAGTTTGAAACGGGCCATCACATTGCTGACACCGCCTGCCGACGGCAGGATTGCCGGTGCAGTGCCTACACAGTAATTGTTGGCTGTAGTGTACAAATATAACGATGCTCCTCCCGTCGATGAAATGTAGGGATAGGTGCTATATGTTGAGTACCTTTGCCAACACGCAGGATAATTTGAGGAGGATCCTGTTCCGTATGAATTGAAGTCTTCACTATACGGCAGAGTTGCGATTCCCTGTCCGCAGGCTGTTCTGAAAGAGGCGCGTTTCCACGGACTGGTATTGACGCCGTCAGGGCAGATTGCACGAACCGCAAAATAATATTCACAGTCGGAATTCAAGTTCTGCGCGGTATAGGTCAGCCCTGTCACGGTTGTAGGGGTGACAGTGGATATATCCACGCCCTGCGGGGCGCACACCACTTCGTAACCGTTGGCTGAGCTGCTGGCATCCCACGCAAAATCCGCGGAACTGGCCGTAATGTTGGAGACCGTGACAGTGGCAGGCTTGTCGCAATGGATAATCGGAGCCTCAAACAGATAGTAGCGGTTCACATCGGGCCACGTGCCGCTGGCAATAGTGTTGGACGTGCCGTTGTTGTAATATTGAGGCTGGTGAGAAGCGTTAATCAGCACAACATCGTTGGCATTCACGCACATACCGGCCTGTCTCGTGACGGCGGGCATAATGTTCGGAGCAGTGGGAGCATACACGATCTGGATATCGTTGCTGCCCTCGAAGAGCTGCACTTGCCAGCTGAGGATGGCATCTCGCGAAGTGGAATTATAGGTCGATGTGGCAAATTCCACCACCAGAATCCTGTCGGGTGCCGTTCCCACCACCTTCGCAGTGATGTGCCCGCTTGCTGTAAGGTAACCGTCACAACCCATAAAGTTAATCTTGGGGTTGTTGTACCCGGCATTCGTGCTGCTGAAAGGGGTTGTATAGTAACTCGTCCCCGTCACAGTGGATCCGAATCGCAGGTTTCCGTCAGAATTGACGGAATACTGGGTGTAGTTGGTTCCAGCAAAGTTAAAAGTGAAACCGATGTTCTGCACAGTAGAAGCGACGCCATCACCTGTTGAAGAGACAAGTGTCGTGGGAGATGTCAGTGGAATCCATTTGGTGGCATCCACGCCCGTGGAGAAATTGTAATCCTCCAAACTCTGGGCGCTGACTCTTACAGCAAAAAAGCAGAAGAGCATCATAAAAAACAGTACATTCTTTTTCATAAAACTTATATTTAAAAAATTTTCTCTTTTCGAATATCCGATACGAAACAAAGGCGCAAAAATAATCATTTATACAATACAATCGTTTTTTTAAGAGGAAAAAACTTTCCTTGTGCGCTCCATTCCTTTTTCTTTAAGAAGGGGTGCCCGATTTGCGATGTACGATTTGCGATGTACGATTTGGGATTTACGATTTGCGAGACGGAGGCGCTAATTCCCCTTCTGTTGCAGAAGGGGTGCCCGAAGGGCGGGGTAGTAATATCGAGGTGCGATTTACGATAGAACATTTGGCTTGAAGGCAGGCCTTTAGGTCTGCCGGGCTTGGTAGGCGACCCGCACATCGCACATCAGGGGATTCCGCTCAACGCTGACGCATTTCGCCTTTAGTTTTGCACCATGTTTTTATTTGTATCTAAAAAAGAAAGAAAACGTATTAACATGATGATAATCAATGTATAACAAGTTAACCAAGAACGGAGGGTGAACTACGCGTTT
>JAEEGI010000459.1_pt1 | contig 129332 bp, 112 predicted proteins | sample 8958751 | NCBI WGS metagenome assembly JAEEGI01 (sample SAMN16246545, study PRJNA631951) | gut metagenome | biome: gut microbiome; feature: rumen; material: KS-attached | host: Bos | place: Iran: Karaj | collected 2018-10 | reverse complement strand
AATAAAAATATGTGCGAACTATTATCTATAGCAACTGGCTGGCATGTTAAAGCCCCTTTAGTTTTGTGTCATAAAGTTTCCTTTATTTTACCTTTTATATAATTTGTATAGCAAGAATTATTATATAGGGATGAAGGGTGAGTGTCAAGAAATAAAAAATAATGCCCTCAACTATATAGCCGAGAGCATTTTGTGATTTACTGAATAGAATACAACATATCTGGATCTATGTCTAAACAATTAGTTGGATCATATTCTCCAGATGTATCCCAAGCCAATGTGTGATTCATGACAGTACAGCGGCTTATGTAAAAATCCTTATCTTTGAGTTTTTTAAAAGCCCCTTTTTCTAACAGTTGACTTACATCATAATGTACAATTTTGCCATCTTGAAATAGGACTTCTACTATGTAATTTTCATGTGGTATTACTTGTACAACCTCTGGCGTAAACATAAAACCTCCTTACCGTAATGCGTCAATCTCAATAAAAGCCGACTAGATTTCTCTAGCCGACTTTCTTTTTAATTAAGCTAATACCTTTCATTTTTTATTTTTGTATTTCTATAATGGATTATTCTTAAAAAAGGGTTTTAAGTTTTATTCAAAAATGAACCATTTATTTAATAGTTCTCTCTTTACCTTATCCCAATATTCTTCTGGGATATATAATTTTATTAAGGCTTCGTCTATTGAAATTTTTTCTTTTTTCTTAATGGCTCTAATTTGATTTACATATGTCATAATAATGCCTTCTTCACGACCTTCTTCACGACCTTCTCGTTTTGCATCCATCAATTTTGCTTCCAAGACCATATACTCACCTCTCATTTTACCATCTAACTTTATTTCGTTAATAGTATCATCAATGGATGAAGTGAAATCATCTGAAACTTCATTGTGTTTTAAGTAATTAATAAACTTACCCATCTTTGTTTCATTAGATATTTCTGCATTTGCATTTACAATTACTGTATGAGCTTCATCCCCATATATTATACCATGTTTTTTATCATATGTGACAAAATCATATATAGGTTCATTGTATCCAAACAAATCTTTTGTGCAAACAAAAATGACATAGCTTTCTTTTAGATCGTCAAAATCTTGTGCTTTACCTAAACTTGACACATCCATCACGCTCTGGTAAAATCGTGAGCGTTTAGGAATATTTGCAAAATTGGATGTCTGCATTTCAATATTATAAACTGTAGTTTCGTCTTGAAGATAAACATCAAGACGGACACCACGTTTATCATAGTCTATATTAAGCGTTTTTTCAGCTTCAATATATTCTATCTTTTCTATCTTCTTATCAAGGATAAGTTCTAGAAACTCTTTGCAGATGTCCTTTTTTCTCATTACTTTCGAGAACATAAAATCATCTGTTAAAGTTAAGTCTTTAAAATTCTTCATGTTAATATTCTATTAGCTAAATCATAACTCCATTAAATTGAAATACATGATAAATATAGAAGAAACCTTGTACTAAGCTATATATAGCTATTTCTATTCGATATTTTCCAAAGTTTTTTATATTTTATCGAATAGTGTAAGAAATTCGCATTAAAAAAGCCGACTAGATTTTCTCTAATCGACTTCCCTTTTAATTTAGACTAATGCAATTTACTTATTTTAAAGCATATCATTTAAAATATCTCGAAGGTTCTTAATATCTTTGTTGTCAGGACTCTTTTTAAGTGCATTATTTAAAATTTTAAGAATTAACCTAATAAATCCTTGAAATTGCTTATCTGTCATTCCTGCTTGTTCAATTACTTCTCTTTTACTTACTGAGTTCTCACAAAGCTCTTGTTCTAATGCTTCAATTGCCATTTTGTGAGCATTTATGACTTCTCCCTCTCTAAGCATAGGACTATCCGCAATCTTGCTAAATTCTACATCATATTTCTCGCATATAGAAAGAAATAAATCTTTATCAAACATCATGTCACCTCTTTTTCTTCATTATATACTAATTTGGTTTCTTATATAAAAAAACAATGCCCCCCGACTATTTAGCCGAGAGCATTTTGTGATTAGCTGATTGTTCCTATTTGAGCAAATCAACCAAACATTTTTCATTCTTTGGAATTTTTGATAATGTTTTATAATTCTTAATTGCAGAGATTAAAACTTCTGTATTTTGAAAATATTCCGTTACAAATTGAGTACTTTTCACATTTGGCATTTTTAGTTGTTGTTTACAGTAATCGCTAGGCTTTGTGTTACTTTTATACTTTGAAAAATCCGAAAATCTATTTTCGTTTATTATAATAAGCATTTCAATTTCGGGTGCAGTAATGATATTAACAACATCTATTTTGTTTCTATATGCAGCTCTTAAATTGAAGTTTTCTCGTCTAGAATCAAGTATTCGATAAACCGTAATTTTATTATTAAAACCTTTTCCTAAATATTTATCTTCAAATTCTCTAGCATTTCTACATTTTAAAATTTCTCTATCTAATAATTCAGAACGAGAGAAAATTAGCTTTCCTTCATCCAATAATTTATTTATAATAGCCCGTTCTGCCGAGCCTTCACAAATGCAAGCTATTAAATTTTCAGCCATTAATGAACCCCCAACTCTGTTCTGGAATTAATTATAACTTCTTTTAAATCTATATAAGATTCATAAAGAGGTGCTGTGCCTTCAAGATAGCCGCTTTTAAACGCTTCACTCTTTTTTATATCATTTCTCTTTAATAAATTACACAATTTTTCAGCAGAAATTCCATTTTTGTTTCGCACTATATAAATATTATCAGAACGCTCGAATTCATCTAATAATTCAGAATAATGAGTAGAAAATATTATAGTAGCACCCATTTTGTTTACAATTGGATTTGTAAAAAATCTATATAATGTTGCAACTATTTCTCGATTAAAGTGATTTTCTAATTCATCCACTAATAGATAACCACCTTTATTAAATACCATCATCGCATTAAGAAAAACATTTAATCCTTTTACAGTTCCAGAAGAAAGATATTTTTCGCATTGTAAAGGATCTGATAACGAAATTGCATCTTTACCATAAAATTTTAGTTTTATTTCAGAGTTGTTCTTATCAAATGTAATTGATTCAATGCTAGGATCTAAGAACTTAATCAACTCGTGAGGATAGTTCCCAATTAATCTTATCATATTCATATTTGTATAATTAAGTAAATCTCTGACGAATATTTTATTATTCTTGCTTATAGCTATTGCTATACTTACATCATCTGATAAAAATTCAGCAGTATTGTCACGCTCTTTAAATAAATTTGTATTTTCATAAGACACTATATCTTTTTTTGATTGAATTTTTGATATTGATTTTTTCCATATTTTTTCTGCCCCGAAAATAAATCTATTATCTATCTCGTTATTTCTAACACTTATAATTTCAGATTGAAGCTTATATAGATTATTGTTATCATCATAGAATATCACTTCTATATTTACTTTTTTAGAATCTGTCAAAACATCTCGATTGACAATATTATTTAAAGACTGTCCGTTAATCAATTCTAAAGCAAAAGAAATTAATTTTAATACAGAAGTCTTACCAGAAGCGTTGATACCAACAACTGAAATGACATTATTTGTATATACGTTTTTAAATGCATTTGAAAGCATATCACTATTATCTTTTATAACTCTTTGTTCAGCGAAAAAATCTATACTAACTTTATCATTAAAGAGCATTAATCCATCTGCTGATATTTTTAAAATTTTCATATTGTCCTCCTTTTATTACAATATAATAATAACATCTTCTATATATGCTGTCAAATATTTAAACGTATTATCTGTTTAAATTCAGCAAATAACTTGTGAATTAAGCAGGATTATCAATCTTTAAACAGATTTTACGTCTAAATTGATATTTCTGTGTTAAATATATTAGATTTTCTATGAATTTCAGGATATATATATGGTTTCAATATAAGTCTCCACAGCTTGCGGCATGCCACCAATGCGCATATACAATCTAAATACACAAATCCCCATATCAAAAACTCTAAAAAATACACAAATCCCCATATTGAAAAACCCAAAATATGCATAAATCCCCATATTGAAAAAGCTAAAATATACATAAATCCCCATATAATTATTTAAATAAATCTCTGGATCAGTCTATGGACTTGGTTCAGAGATTTATGTATTTTTATACTAATTGTATCTTTTTAAACTATATGGTATAATGCCTGTAAGTATATTGTGACAATTCAATAAGATGCATAGGAGGTAAAAATTCTTATGAGCGAACTAACTAAGCCAAAGCGCGTTGTGAAAGTGCGCGACAAATTCCTCATGTTTATCATGCCTGCCATAATTATTTTCATTATCTTAATTATTGTAATGGCAGGAATTCTTTCTGAAAAAATGATACAAAGCTTATCAGAAGATGCTCTAGATTCTTCTCTAAACAACCAAGCTGATAATATTACAAGTTGGCTAGAGAAAAATCTAGAAAACTTCTCTTCAGTAAAACAAACTATTGAAGCAACAAATCCAGATGAGGAAGAACTTCAGGAAATTCTCGATTCTTTCTATGGCTACAATAGCTATGCCAAGGATGGTATTTACATTGGTACATCCACAGGTGAATTATACAAGGCAAGTGAATCTACTAAGACTAGTGAAAATGTTACTTCTGAAAATTGGTATAAGGATGGTTTAACACGAGTAAACCTCAATTATGGACAGACTTATACTGATTATAAAGGAGACTCTATTATCTCTGCTTCAGGTCTTATAAACCTTAATAGAGATGAGTTAATGGTACTTGCTGCGGATTTATCCCTTGACCAGATTAGTATTATTGTAAATTCTGGTGTAAAGATGGATAATGCTTATTCTTTCCTTGTAGATACTAACGATAACACTATCTTAGCTCATCCTGATACTAGTCTTGTTTCAACAAATATCAACTCTAGCTCTGACAAATTATTATCTGGAGTTGCAAAAAAAATCGATAATCAGGATTACAACAAAGAGGAAATAAATAACTATCTTGTCAGCCTAACTCAAATTAGCGGTACTGATTGGGTATTAGTTTCTTATATAAAAAGAGATATTGTTATGTCTTCTATTCACGTTTTAATAAGAAGACTTGCAATTATTGCAGTATTCGCTATTTTACTTACATCTGTTGTAATTATAGTAATTGTAAATTATCTTATTAAGCCAATTTCTAAAATTTCTGATGGCGTTACTGCCATGGCAGATGGCGACTTTACAATTAGCATAAACAGCTCTAGCAATGATGAAATCGGCATTATGAGTGATAAAGTAGAGGACTTCATTGTTCGAATGCGAGATATGCTTAAAAATGTAGCCCTAGAATCTGACAAACTTCAAGATCAATCAAGGACTAGTGACGTCGTTGCCAAGTCAATGTATGAAGCTTCAGAAAAACAGGCTAAAGCAATGCAAAACTTAAATTCAACTGTAGATGAACTTGCTAAAGCCGTTAACGAAATTGCCATTAATGCTCAAACCTTAACAGAAGTCGTATCAGATACTAGAAGCAATTCTGCTAAAGCAAATGAGTCTATGCAGGAATCTGTAGAGATTTCTAAACAAGGTAAAACAGATATGGAAAAACTATCTTTTGCCATGACCCAGATTCAAAAATCTATCGAAGAATTATTATTATCTATTAATAAGGTTGGAGATGCCTCTGAACAAATCACAGGTATTGTAGGTCTTATTGGAGAAATTGCAGAAGAAACAAACCTCTTATCACTTAATGCAAGTATAGAAGCAGCAAGAGCAGGAGAAGCTGGTAAAGGCTTCGCTGTAGTTGCTGGTGAAATTGGAAAATTAGCCCAAAACTCAGCAGATAATGCTCAAAATATTGCTAAGTTGATTGAACAAATCAGAAACTTAATATCCGATGTAGTAACTCAGGCTAATACTAGTGCAGAAAATATCCAGTCAAATACAGTATTAATTGATACTGCCGTTGAAACCTTTGACAAGATTTATGAAAACATTGCTACTTCAAGTGATCTTGTAACAGATATGATTACTGGTGTTACTAAGGTAGATGACGTTGCAACTAATGTAGCCGCTATTTCTGAGGAACAAGCAGCCTCTGCTGATGAGATTCTTGAAACCTCTAAGCAAATGGTAGAACAGGCAGAAAACATCACAAGACATAGTGAAGACGTTGCAGCTAATTCAGAAGAATTATCAGACACCTCTGAAAAGCTTACAAGCTATGTATCTAAGTTTAAGCTTGAAAGTGATGATGAAGAATAGGAGGTGTATATATGAAAAATACAAGTAAGATTTTAAAAAGAATATTAGCACTCATATTAATTGTTAGTCTATTACCTGTTACTAGCCTTTTAACAGCCTGTAATTCTTCTTCAGGTTCAGGCTCTGGCTTATCCTTCTTCTTTACTATAAAGGATACTGACGATGACTTTAGATTGAGCCTTAAAGAATCAATAGAATCCATGGCAAAAGCACAAGGGGCAAGTGTAACCTCCACTCTATGTGGTTCTAATGTAGACCAACAAGTTAGTGATATAAAAGCTGCTGCCGCATCTGGAAAATACGATGCGATTATCTGCGTCCCAGTAGATGCCGCTACAGCTCTACAATTAGAAATAGCAGCAGGAGATTTACCTGTAATATTTATGAATAACAAACCAGATGAAGACGTTTTAAAGGCTAATAAGTACGTATATGTAGCCTCAGATGAGTACCAGGCTGGAAGACTACAAGCCGAATACATGTATGAAAAACTTGGTAAGCCTTCTAGTATAAATGCCATCATCCTTATGGGAGAAAGAAAACACTCTGGAACAATAGGAAGAACAGAAGCTGTAAAACAATATTTTAAAGAGAAAAATGTTACTTTAAATCTAGTATTTTGTGATTACGCAAGTTGGTCAGACACAGAAGCTGCCAACTTAATGGAAATTTTCTTTAAAACAAATCAAGACCTAGATGTTATCTTTGCAAATAATGACACTATGGCGCTTGGTGCAATTACAGCCTTAAAGGCCCATGGCCTTAGCACCTCAGATGTTCCTGTAGCAGGAGTAGATGCTACAGCTGATGGTTGTAAATCCATTGCCAATGGTGAATTAAGTTTTACAGTTTACCAAAATGCCGAGGGTCAGTCCAAAAAAGCAATAGAGGTCGCCATAGCCCTAGCAAACGGCTCCTCTACAAAGAACATTGAAGGCAAAAACGACGCTGGCACATGCTACTTCGTAGATTTCGAAGCAGTATCAAAATCTAACGTTTCAAAATACCAGTAAAATATATAAGAATATGTGGCCCATCCTAGCACGCTAGGATGGGCTTTTTGCGGGTTTCTGGCTTTTGCCGTCTTGACTTTCGTTGCCCTGGCTTTTATCACCCTCCTTGCTTTCGTTACCCTCCTGGCTTTCGTCGCACTCCTGTTTATCGTCGTCCCGCGTATGTATTTTGCCGCCCTGTGCTATGTCAATGCCATATAAATGCAACACCCCGTATTAATTTCTTAGTGATTTCCCAATAAGGAATCGAAAATCTCTGAAAAAAGCAAGAAAAGTGCGAGTTTTCAGAGATTCAACAATCTTTAAAAATTTCTCTTCTCAAATTTCTCTGAAAAATTAGTGAAAACCTCGAGTTTTCAGAGATTTGCTGATTCTTATTTTTTACAAATTACAAAAATCTCTGAAAAATCGCCTAAAATGCCAAATATTCAGAGCTTTGTACTTCCTTATGAACAATCTTGCCAACCGATGTCACAATAACCGGACTATATAAAGAATCAGTATACCGAAACGAATACTCCACAAATCACTCCACAAATCCCCCTTTACTTTTTCTCCTTTTCGGTCTAAAATAAGTCTTGCATGTATCTTTTAAGACTACATGCATAAATCGTTGAAGAGTCCAGTAGATTAAGCAGAGGTTCCAGAGAAGGATGCAGGCAATTGCTTGGTGGAAGCATCCAAACTTAAACTTAATTGAATACCAGCTCTGAGAGGCTCTAATACAGCCCGGTGATTCCGTTATAATCATTAAATGAGAGGCCGAAGTTAAACTTATGGGTAAGCCATTGCAGGAAACTTTTAAGACTTTCCGATTTAAGCATAGCTCCTTTATATAACACTTTGGCAAGCAGGGTGGAACCGCGTAAATTAGATTTAACGTCCCATGCATTAAAATCAATAATAAGATTTGTAATTATGATGATTGCTCATTCATCTTAATTTCTTATTAGCTTTGATTTTAGTGTATGGGGCTTTTTTATCGTCCCGGCTTTTTTAAAGCGTAAGCTTTAGACTACATTTATATTTTTAAGGAGGCCAATAATGGTTAAAGAGGAGTATTTAGAGGTTTACCGCCATTCACTTGCTCACATTCTTGCTAAGGCAGTAATGGAAATTTTCGGTAAGGAAAATGTACAGATAGCAATCGGACCTCAGATTGCAGATGGTTTTTATTATGACTTTATCTTACCTAGAACAGTAACTAAGGAAGATTACAAGACTATCGAGAACAAAATGACAGAAATCTTAAAGAGAAAAGAAGATTTCACTGTTAAGGAAGTTTCTAAGGAAGAAGCTTTAAAGCTTTTTGCAGATCAAAAATTTAAGGTTGAATTGATTAACGACTTACCAGAAGGTGAGAAGATTACAGTATATAACACAGGTGATGATTTCTATGATTTATGTCGTGGACCACACGTACCTAACGCACAGGAATTATTATCAGCATCCTTTGAAATCAAGTCAGTTTCAGGTGCTTACTGGAGAGGTGACGAACATAGAGATATGCTTCAGAGAATCTATGTTTACGCATTCCCAGACAAGCAGCAGCTTAAGGAACACAAGAAGTTAATTCAGGAAGCTCTTGAAAGAGACCATAAGAAGATTGGTCCAGCTCTTGATTTATTTATGTTTGATGAGACAGCTCCTGGTATGCCTTACTGGTTACCAAGAGGATGGAAGATGTTTAATGCCTTACTTGATTACTGGAGAGGCATCCATGATAAGAAGGGTTACGAAGAAATCGCAGCTCCTGTAGTTAACTCTACAGTACTTTGGAAGACATCTGGTCACTGGGCTCATTATAAGAACAACATGTTCCTTATGTACAATGAAGAAGCAGATGACAATACAGATCCAGATGATATCTTTAAGTTTGCTCTTAAGCCAATGAACTGTCCTAACGCTATGATGGTTTATAGAAGAAAGCAGCATTCATACAAGGATCTTCCAATCCGTTACAACGAAACAGACCTTGTACACCGTAAGGAAAAGTCTGGTCAGTTAAATGGTTTATTTAGAGTTCAGTTATTCCGTCAGGATGACTGCCATTTATTTGTAACAGAAGATCAGATTGGTTCAGAAATCAAGAACATCATGTCTATTGCTAATGATATCTACAACACATTCGGTTTAACATACAGAGTAGAATTATCTACAAGACCAGAAGATTTCATGGGTGATATCAATGTATGGAACAAGGCTGAAGAAAGCTTAAAGAACGTATTAAATGAAATGTTTGGCGAAGGCGGATACGAAATAAACGAAGGTGATGGCGCATTCTACGGTCCTAAGATTGACTTAAAGATGAAGGATTGCCTTGGTAGAGAATGGCAGACTGGTACAATCCAGCTTGACTTCCAGCTTCCAAAGAACTTCGAACTTAAGTATGTTGCAGCTGATGGTTCAATGAAGCAGCCTGTAGTATTACATAGAGCTATCTTTGGTTCATTCGAAAGATTCTTCGGTATTATTACAGAAAACTTTAAGGGAGCATTCCCATTCTGGTTATCACCATACCAGGTAGGTGTTGTTCCTATTTTACCAGAGCATAACGAATATGCTAAGGAAGTTGCTGACTTACTTGATAAGGCTGGCGTTAGAGTAGAAGCTAACTACTCAGATAACAACATGAATTCTAAGATTAAGACATTCAAGAACTACAAGGATCCATATATCATCGTTATTGGTGATAAGGAAGTTGCTGAAAGAACAGTATCTATCAACATCAGAGGTACTAACAAGAAGCTTAACAATGTTCCACTTGATAAGTTCATTGAAATGTGTAAGCAGATGAACGAGACACATTGTCTTGATGTCATTGATACAATCGACTAATCAACATTAAAAATATATAAACAGACTCAGAAGTTTCTAACAAAAAAGGAGAAGACTAGGGAATTATTAGGAAGAATCTAATAGTTTCCTAGTCCTTTTTCTTTATAATAAAAAATTAATGTGATATAATCTAATTAGTAAATAATTTGTTAACAATAAGGATATGCTCATATGGATATTAAGAAGATCTTAAAAGATTTTTACAATAGGCATTCTGATTTAGATGATAGAATATTTATTAATGTTGTTTTTATCAGTTCATTTTTAACATTATTTTCATCTATCATCACTTTCATAGAAGGTTCCGGCCTTATTGCAAATCTTGTTGTATTTATGTCTTTTATAATAATGGCAGGGGTGGGATATTTAACCATCCACTATAATAAAATAGCTTTAGGTAAATTAATATACGCCTACATATTATGTTGTATTTTAATTCCTTTTATATACTTAACTTGTGGTGGAATCGACTCTGGATCTCCACTTTATATGTTGACTAGTTTTTTCATAATTGCCCTTTTATTGGAAGGCGTTCAAAGTATTGTCTGTCTTATTATTACTCTTATAATACATATAAGTATTTTATGGTTACCCTACATCGATAACGGCAATTATTTAGATACTTCAGTACTTTCTTTAAGCGCAAGATATTTAGACAATGCAATAGGACTAGCTTCTGCGGGTATAGCTATATTTTTCTTAACAATTATGTCCTTAAACGCTTATAGACAGGAACATATAAAGAGTAATAAACTGCTAGAACAACTACAGCTAATGAGCATTAAAGACGAATTATCAGGCCTATATAATAGACGTCATCTCTACGATGTTTTATTTAATTTATATGCAAATGAATCTTCTAAATCTAATCAAGACACTAATATAAACGATAATATAAGTCCTAAGTTATCCCTTGATAAGAAGGACTTTTACATAGCAATGTATGATTTAGATAATTTTAAAATGATAAATGATACTTACGGACACCTATTTGGAGATAAGGTACTTGTGGATTTTTCTAAAAAGCTAAAGAATAACATTCTAGAAGAAGAAGGAGAATTAGCCTCTAGATATGGTGGAGAAGAATTTATGTGTCTTTATAGAGCAAAGAATTTTGAGCAAGCTTATTTAAAAGCAGAAAGCATAAGAACAAGTCTTGAAAACACTAAGTGGAAGACTGCTCCAGGCCTTATAACAACTGTAAGTATAGGACTTGTATCTTGTGATAAGTTTGATAACATGAATAGTTGCCTAAAAGAGGTAGATGACCTTTTATACAGCGCCAAAACTCACGGCAAGAATAAGATTGTCTATAAAAAGTAGACAAAGCTGTAAAGCGGACATTCGGAATCCGCTTCGCTACTTCCTCATGAACGCAGTGTAAGCAATACATTTTCAAAAGCACTAGACAAAAGTAAAATTTAATATATAATTAATGGACTACAGTGAGAATTTGTGCTAGCATGAATTCTCACTTTATATATGTTCCGTAAGGAGTAGGAAAATGAAAAAAGATTACTTAAGAGCACTACGAGATGGTGAACCTTTAAGCTTTAACCAGCGCGTACAACTAATCCTTAAGCTTTCCGGACCTGCTATTTTAGCCCAGATTTCATCTATTGTAATGCAATATATAGATGCATCAATGGTAGGGCGACTCGGGGCTAATGATTCTGCCTCAATTGGCTTGGTTTCATCAAGTACATGGGTTATTGGTGGAATTATGATCTCCCTAGTTGAAGGTTTTAGTGTGCAAATGGCTCACTCTATCGGTGCAAAAGACAACAAACGAGCAAGAAATCTTATGAAGACCGGCGTAATTATTGATATGCTTATTGCCCTTCTTCTAATGGCTCTTGTTATGTCAATTTCCTTCTATTTGCCAGGATGGCTTGGTGGAGCAGAAGAGATAAGACACAACGCAACACTTTACTTATTAGTATATGGCGCATTTATTCCGGTGTTTATGATTAACTACATCACCTGTGCCATGATACAGGCTAGCGGCAATATGAAGATCCCTAGCATCTGTGACACATTAATGTTTATTTTGGATATGATATTTAACTTCATATTCATTTTCCCAACTGCAACTTATAACATCCTTGGCTTAAAGCTAAAGATTTATGGTGCAGGCCTTGGAGTTGCTGGTGCAGCTCTAGGTACAGGCGTATCTTACGTAGTAGTTACTGCATTTTTAATTTACTATATGTTTGCTAAGTCAGACATTCTCCATCTTAGAAAGGATGAGAAGTTAAAGATTCAGCTAGCTGACATTAAGAAAGCCTTTAAAATTTCCCTTCCACTTGCCTGTGAAAGAGGAATCACAAGCGGCGCATCCGTGGCAGTTACAAGAATTATTGCTCCACTAGGTTCTATCTCAGTGGCAGCCAATTCCTTTGCAGTTACAGCAGAGGCCCTTTGCTACATGCCAGGTTATGGTGTGCAGTCCGCAGCTACGACAATCATTGGCCAGTCCATCGGTGCTGGTAGAAAGGATCAAACCAAGAAACTTGGCTATATTGCCATTGGAACAGGCGTAATTATCATGACCTTAACTGGTATTTTAATGTACTTCCTTGCTCCAATAATGATTGGAATCCTAACCCCAGACCCAGCAATTAAGGCCCTAGGCGTAACAGTGCTTAGAATTGAAGCCTTCGCAGAACCTTTCTTTGCTGCAAGTATCGTAGCTTCCGGTGTCTTTAGAGGTGCCGGCGATACCCTTGCCCCAAGCCTTATGTGCCTATTTAGCTTGTGGTGCGTAAGAGTTCCACTATCCATCATGCTTGTAAAGCCTCTTGGCCTAAAGGGCGTTTGGATTGCCATGGCAACAGAACTTACAGTTCGAGGAATCATTTTCCTTGTAAGATTAATCCGTGGAAAATGGGAGAACAAGCTCTACTAAAGTAAATAAAAATAAGCCTGTAAGGATTTGCAACTACAAGTCCCTACAGGCTTTCTAAATTTAATAATTTCTAAATTCTAAACTCTCTCAGAACCCCAGAAGAATACAGCAACTGTACCAGGGCCTGTGTGAACGCCGATTGTTCCACCAATTAAGCTAATCTGAATTTCACTTACTTTAGTAAACTTCTCCTCGATTGCAGCCTTTGTTTCAAGAGCTGACTGCATATCACTTGTACTAATCCAGATTTTACCTGAATAATCAAGGCCATTTTCGGCAGTCTCTTCAATCTTAGAAACCATTCTCTTAATAACCTTTTTCTTAGTTCTAATCTTCTCTCTAACCTGAAGTGTACCATCCTTTGCAACTTCCATGAAAGGACAGATGTTAAGCATATTTCCAATAGTACCTGAAGCCTTAGAAATTCTGCCACCCTTAATAAAGAAAGTAAGGTCGTTTGAGAAGAACCAGCTCTGAAGCTTAAGTCTATTAGCAAGGGCAAAATCCTTAACTTCATCAATAGTCTTACCCTCATCTCTAAGGTCAGCAAGCTTATCCATAAGTAAGCCATAACCTGCTGAAGCTCCTAAAGAATCTACAATGTAAATCTTTCTATCAGGGTAACTCTCAGATAATTCATCTGCAGCAATTCTAGCTGAGTTAATTGTACCTGAGATACCAGAAGTTAAAGTAACATGTAAAATGTCCTTGCCTTCCTTTAGGAATTTTTCGAAATACTCTGTATATTCTGAAACATTAACCTGAGAAGAATGAGCTTCCTCGCCCTTTAACATTCTCTTAAACAAATCTTCCTGAGTAATAGTTACACCAATGTTGTCATCATATTCATCTCCACCTACACTTAAGTGAAAGTAAATTTTATTTATGTCGCGATTTTTATACCACTCATTATTAACGTCCGCTGTAGAACAGCAACTTAAAACATACTCTCCCATAAAAACCTCCAACTTTATTTTTGTCTTTACAATCTAAAATTTTATCATCTTTATGAAAATGTATCAATGACATAGCTAAATATAAATTTTCTTTATTAAAAAAATTCTTTTATTTTATAGCTATATACAGTAAAATAATTAGCGAAATCTTTTAGAGGAGCTAGTTAAATGAGACTAAAAAAACCAACTATAATAATAGGGATTGCAGCAATTGCAGTCATTTTACTATTAATAGTTATTAGGACATTAATATTTACAAATAAAGATAGCAAACTAGAGGTTAAAGATTACAGAGGCGAAACCACTATAAGCCTTTCTAAATCTGATTTTAGTTCTGGTATCGTTGATGATCAGATACATTTTAATAAAGATAATAATTACCTATGCATTAAGGCCCTTTACCAAATTGATTCAAGTTCTTATCGAATCAGTATTAACAGTGCCCTACGCCTAATTATTAATGAATATACAGAAGATAATTTGTTTATCAAGTCCACAGATTTAGGGGATCACGATATATTTTCCTTAAACGAGGACACAGATAAAGTTAGCTTCTCCCTTTATGAATACGAAAGTGGAGAGCTGGTTACAAACACTAAAGAAAGCCTAGAGGAGCAACTTACTTCCTCCATCAATTTAGAACAAATCAACAATCTAGATGACATTTCAGAGGATGATTCCAAACTTTCCACATATATAAGTTCTGGTTCCCTTTCAAATTATAGTAACTATAGAGTCGGCTATTACCTATCTTGGGGTGGTTCCTATTCTTCTGATAGCGGTAGCTATTGCACTAGAGATTTTTACAGAATCGATGCAGACAAGACCTATTGCGTAAATGTTAACGACTACAGGGTTAACATAGAAATCAGCGAATACGACGAAAACGGCAAATGGCTTGATTACGCAGGAAGCTATAAAAACCTTAGTAGTTACAAGGCAAAGAAGCCAGAGTGCGCCTATATTGGCATAATTTTAAGATCCAGCGATTGGGGCAGTGACTGTCTTGACTTACTAAAGGACGGCCTAGTCATTGATTTTAGTGATAGCTTTAGATATGAGACCCTTGAAAATGTATCTCTATCAGATTTTGACTTCACAGACTTTGACAATTACGAATCCGGTCGTTTTTATAAAGAAGGCATCGCGGTAGAATCAAGTTCTTTAAGAGTTAAATACTACCTAAATCTAGAGGCCAGCAACAGCAAATACCTCATCAGCCTTTCAAACCACTATCTTACAATGCAAATTAGCGAGTTTGACAGCGAAGGCAACTATTTACAAAGCAACTCCTTTGAGAACGGTGAGTTTTTTACTCCTAGCGAGTCTACAAACTATATTGCTGTAAGTATTAGTGCAAACGACACGGAGGGCTACACATTTTTTGAAAAACTCTTTAAGGAAAATGTGACAATAGACTTAAGCCTCTTTACAAAATATGAGCACAACACTAACATGTCGGATTTATCTGCAACAGACTTTGTTGCCTCAATGAATGTAGGCTGGAATCTTGGTAATTCCCTTGATTCCCACTACGGAGATAGAGGCGAGAGCGCTAATCTAGAGCAGGAAACTTCTTGGGGAAACCCTACAGTTTCAAAGGACCTAATTGACTACGTGAAGGAGTCCGGCTTTAACACCATAAGAATTCCCGTGACCTGGTATAACAACACCTATGTGGATTCTAATGGAAACCTGAAAGTTTATGAAGAGTGGCTTGACCGCGTGCAAACAGTTGTAGACTATGCCCTTGAGGATGGTCTTTATGTGATTCTTGATACTCACCACGAGCAGGAGCTTATCTATGCCGGCGTCAGTGATGAGGAGATGGAAAATGTATACGCAAACGCTGCCATGCTTTGGAGTGAAATTGCAAACTACTTTAAAGATTACGATGAGCGCTTGATTTTTGAGAGCTACAACGAAGTGGACAATTTAGAGCAAAGCTGGAATTATAGTGCCAAGGCTGCACAACAGGTTAATAAACTAAATCAGATTTTTGTAGACACAGTAAGAGAGACTGGTGGCAATAACACCGACAGAATTCTTATGATTCCAACCCTTCTTGATGGAGCGGAAACTAATTACCTTGAAAGCTTTGTTGTGCCAGAGGATAGTGCAGAGAATAGATTAATCCTTACGGTTCATGATTACTCAACGGTTTACACAGACGAGATTGATAGCTTCTTTACTAACTTAGAAGAATACTCTAAAAAGTATGAGCTTCCAATAATTATTGGAGAGTTTGGAAGCTCTAATAAAAGCTTTAAGCCTTTAAAATATAGAGATATTCATGCCTCAAACTATGTAGCCAATGCCGCCAATCACGGTATTAAGTGCATTTACTGGGACAATGGTTCCATGAATGACTACGCAATAATTAATAGAAAAGATTTAGAAAGTTCAAGGACAGACATTATTGAAGCCCTAATAAATCCTAGCGTTTACATGGCAACTAATAGCTACTGCCTGGATAGCATGGAGAATTTCCTCTGGATGCGACTAAATCAAACTACGGGTGAACTAGTGGAAGATAAGTACTGGGGCACCATTGTTACAGGAAATCAAGCTACAGGAATTGAGATTTCTGAAAATGTTAACTATATCAGTTTAAATCTTAATTCCACTGATGGATATGCAAGCACAAAGATACACTATGTACATTTTTACGATGAAAATATGAATGTCATAGAAACAAACAATAGTGACTACGGTTACAAGAACAACACCTTTGAAGTACCAGAGGGAGCAAAGTACATAAGAGTAGGTATAAATGATAGCTATCAGGCCAGAACTAAAGAAGAATATTCCTATGCATTTAATACGGGAAAGTTAAGCCTTTCTATATCTTATATAGATACAGAAAGTAGTGACAGTATAGTGTCAATAAAATAAAAAATTTATATATAAACCTCATTGGAAACTATTGAAAAGAATTGCAATATAGTGTTAAAATCATATCTGATTTTTTCTAAAATCAATTTATTTTTAAATAGTGAGGACGGGAGACTCTATGGGTGCTAAATTAGGGAAAATAGTCGGTAAAAGCATGTACCGACGAAACGGTGGAGCTAACACCAACTTTGTTTACATGTTGACAGACATATTGCTAGGAGTTTTTTCCTACTATATTGCTGCAATAATTAACCATTATTACCTAGATGAAGCAAGTCTATTTTCAGATCTATGGGCAGTTTGTTTAGGTATCGTCATTATTTATATAATGACTAACAAGGACACAAGGGCATATAATGTTACAACTTTCTTTTACAGAGATAGATTCGTATTATTTGTTACAAGATCCTATCTTTTAAGTTTAGCTGTAAATATATTGCTACCTTACCTTACACATGATAGAAGAATTTATGAAAATGCATTCCAGCTATTCTTCTTTGTCATTATTTATTTTATATTGCTCTTAATTAATGCAATGTTTAATAGATACTTAGTTACAAAGACTCATTTGCTATCACAACGTTCTATCATGATTGGAAACAAGAGAGATTATACGGATTTCATCCATTGTATGCATAGAAGTAATTTCAATGCTGAAATCGTAGGCTTTCTTTCCTTTGACAGGGAGCAGGGAAAAGATGCCAACTATCTTGGAAACATAGATGATTTAGTTGAAATCATTCAGAATAACAATATTGACCAAATTTTTATAATGAGTAAGCACGAGAAAGATATTGCTACAATTCAGAACATTATGGATATATGTAATGTAATGGGAGTTACTACAAGACTTATCCTTAATGTATATAAATCTAACAGTATTCAGCGCTACGTAAGTAGTATCGGAAAGTATCCTGTTATGACATATCACGCAGTACCTCTTAGTATGTCTACAAAATTCTTAAAAAGATTATTTGATATTATAGTTAGTTCGATTCTTATCGTTGTAACTTCCCCAATTGTTTTAGTTGCAGCTATTGCAATAAAACTTGATTCAAAGGGACCAGTTTTCTTTAAGCAAAGAAGAGTTGGTAAAAATGGACGAATCTTTGATATGTATAAACTTCGAAGCATGTGTAACGATGCTGAAGCAAAGAAGAAAGATTTGTTAAAAAATAATCAAATGAACAACAACCTTATGTTTAAAATGAGTGATGATCCACGAATCACAAAGGTTGGACGTTTTATAAGAAAGACAAGTATTGATGAGCTACCACAGTTATTTAATGTTTTAAAGGGTGATATGAGTTTGGTGGGTACTAGGCCTCCCACAGTGGATGAAGTGAGCAACTACACTCAAAGACACTGGAAGCGACTTGTTATTTGGCCAGGTATTACGGGAAATTGGCAGGTAAATGGCCGTAGTAAAATCACAGATTTTGAAGAAGTAGTTGACTTAGATGTGGAATACATTGACAATTGGACACCATCTCTTGACCTAAAGATCTTACTAAAGACCTTTGTGGCAGTAATAGGTAGAAACGACGCATATTAAAGGAGACATTATGAAGATTGCTTTTTTAGCCTCTTCAGGAGGACATTTAGAAGAAATATCTTGTCTGTATCCAATTGCAAAAAAGTATGACTCTTTTTTAGTAACTGAAGAAGGTGGCCAGGAACAGACCCTTTGGGGAGACAAATGCATAAAAGTGCCACAAATAAATAGAAAACAAAAGGATTTTATCCCTGCCTTTATAAAACTATTTTTAAAGGCAAGGAAAATCCTAAAAAAGGAAAGACCCGATGTTGTAATTTCAACAGGTGCCCTAATGACCTATCCTTTTTGTGTGGTGGCAAAAAGACTTGGAGCAAAGGTAATCTATATTGAATCCTTTGCAAGAGTTGATTCTGCCTCTCTTACAGGAAAGTTAATGAAAAAGAAAGCTGATTTATTCTGTGTGCAGTGGGAGGAATGCAAAGAATTTTTCCCAGAGGCTGAATATATTGGTGGAATCTTTTAGGAGACTTTTATGATATTTATTTCACTAGGAACTCAGAAGTTCCAATTTAACAGACTATTAAAACTTGTAGATGACTTAAAAGAAGAGGGCCTTATAAAAGAGGAAATATTTGCTCAAGTTGGAAACAGCGATTATAAGCCAAGAAATTACCAGTATTTAGACTTTCTTTCAAATGAAGAATTTACTAAAAAGATGGAGGAGGCTTCCTTGATAATTAGTCACAGCGGGGTAGGAACAATTTTAAAGGCCATTAATAAGGACAAGCCTATAATTGTAGCCCCAAGACTAGCGAAGTTTAAGGAACATGTAGATGATCACCAGATAGAGATTGCGAAAGCATTTTCAAAAAAGAATTTCTGCTTCATCTATGAAGAGGGAGACGACCTTGTCTCACTCATAAATAAAGCAAAGACACACAAGTTTGACAAATACGTTTCAAGTAAAGATAAAGTAATTGCAAGATTAGAAGATTACCTAGCTAGATTAGAAGAAAGTCTATAGGAAAGGAAACTATTAAGAAAGGAAAGATTTATGTTTAAGATTATTGTAGCTAACTTTCATTTAGAAAAGATTCTTTGGATTATTAAGAAGAATCTCACTTACATGGTATTTTGTGGCCTAGTTGCTGCACTTTTATTTGGAGGATATGCTTATGCAACTCGTAGTTCTGTATATCAGGCTAAGATTTCATTTTACGCATACTCAGATCCAGACTACGCTTCAGATACTTCTGTAAATATCACGTATAGCGAAGTAAATCAGGCAAAGAACCTCATTTCTAGCTATACACAGATTTTAAAGAGTAACACATTCCTTGAAGCCTTAAAGGAGGAGACAGGACTTAATTACTCAACATCTACTTTTAAAAATATTATCTCTACAAGTGCCGTTGAAGATACAGCCGTATTCTATGTTTACGTTGTTGATTCAAACCCACTTAATGCACAGAAAATCGCCAACGCTATTGGTGAATTAGCACCAGATATGATTGTAACTTTAGTTAAGGCCGGTGGCGTGCAGGTACTTGATTCTGCAGAGCTTCCAACAAGCCCATATCAGCAGACAAATGTACCATTTACAGCCATCCTTGGATTCTTCTTTGGTGCAATCCTTGCCTTTATCTTCTTTATCTTAAAGGGCTTACTAAACACAACAATTAGAAAGAAGTACGAAATCGAGGATATGTTTACAATTCCAATCCTTGGTGATGTACCTGAAATCGAAACTGAAGAAGCTAAAGGGGTTATTAAGAATTCTTCTTACAACCCTAAGGTTTTAAATGAGGATAGCACTTTCACAATTACTGAGGCCTACAACTCAATTAGAACTAAGCTTTTATATACAGCTAAGGATCAGAAGTGCCCAATTTATGGCATTACTAGTGCAGATTCAGGCGAGGGTAAGTCCCTTAACTCTATGAACCTTGCCATTAGCTATTCTTTCCTTGGTAAGAAGGTTTTACTTATTGATGGTGACTTAAGAAAGAGCGGTATCTCAAGAGTATTAAAGACTACTTCTCGTCAGGGCTTAAGCCAGTACCTTGCAGGTATTAATAAGGACTATGACCTATTTAACTATAATAACAACTTAGACATTTTATTTGCTGGTGAGATTCCTCCAAACCCTATGGAATTATTATCTAGTGAAAAATGTAAAAACTTACTTGAGAGCTTAAAAGAAACTTACGATGTTATCTTTATTGACTTCCCACCTGTTGGCGAAGTAGCAGATGCTCTTGCCCTTGCTGATAGCGTTACAAGCTTCGTCTTAGTTGTTCGCGAGAACCACACTAAGTTTGATAAGGAAGAAAATGTAATTAGAACTATCGAGCCACTTGGAGCTGACATTTGCGGATTTATCTATAATGGCATCGCCGTAAACTCTAGAGAATACAAGTACAACACAAAGAAGTACGGTAAGGAATATGGCTACGGTTTAAAATATAGCGCAAGCAAGTAAATTAAATTCAAAAGTGAGGTAAGACATGCAGGTTAGTATCATAGTTCCAGTTTATAACACATCAAAATATCTAAGGCGATGTGCCGATCATCTTGTAGGTCAAAGCCTTACGGACATAGAAATCATTTTCATAAATGATGGCTCAACAGATGATTCCCTAGAAATTCTAGAGGAATATAAGAGGGCCTATCCTGACAAGGTAAAAGTTGTATCTAAGAAAAACGGCGGTCAAGCCACTGCAAGAAACCTAGGTATAACTCTTGCCACAGGAGATTACATTGCTTTTGCAGACTCTGACGATTTCGTAGAAGAGGATATGTTTAAGACCATGTATGAGTCAGCAATAAAAAATGATGCAGATTATGTAGAATGTTATTTTCACTTTATAGAAGATAAGAATGGGGACTATAAGGAGCTTAAAACTAGAGGTGAAGTTAGAGCCCATAAGGACAATAAAGATATGTTTATAAATCCTCAGGTTTCCCCTTGGAATAAGCTCTACAAGGCTTCAATCCTTAAGGAGAATAACATTAAATTCCCTGAAGGCTTAATTTACGAGGATACTGCATTTTTTATAAAGACCATTCCTTTTATTAAGACTAGCAACTACGTCTCTGACCCTTTTGTTCACTACTTTTTAAGAGTGGGTTCTACCATGAACTCTAAGTCCTTAAAGGCACAGCAAAAGACTGGGGACATAATTCTAGTTTTAAAGGACATAATTGATTTTTATAAAGATAAGGGTTTCTATGAAGAATACAAAAAGGAACTTGAATACTTTATCTCTAAGATTTTGCTATGCAGCAACATAAGCAGAATCGGACGAGTTACAGATAAGAAATTAAAGAAGAAACTAATTAGAGATAGTTTTTATAATCTTGAGAATTGGTTTCCAGAATACAAGAAAAATCCATATTATCAGGGCAAGTTAAAGACTTACATTAACTTCATTAGCCCTTATAATGCAGGATTAATAAGTTTAGTTTTAGCTAGACTTATGAGAGGTTAGTAAAATGAAAATTTCAGTTGCAATGGCTTCCTATAACGGAGCCGACTTTATAATTGAACAGTTAGAATCAGTAATTAATCAGACTAAAAAGGTAGACGAAATCATTATTTGCGATGATGGTTCAAAGGATAAAACTTTTGAAATCGTGACCAATTACATAAAGGAAAAGAAGTTAGAAAATTTAATTAAGCTAGTTAAAAATGAAGAAAATCTTGGCTATGCCTCAAACTTTCTAAAAGCTGTAAGCCTTACAACTGGCGACTACATTTTCTTTTGTGATCAGGATGATTTATGGGTGGAAGATAAGGTGGAGAACATGACTAGCCTTATGGAGGCAAACACTAATATCGACCTGCTCTGCTCTGAGTTTGATAGTTTTGTATCTTCAGCAGATGCCCCTAGACCATCAAAAGAGGCAACTAAGACTTTTACAAACAATAAGGAACTAGTAAAGCTAGACTTTAATTCTACTAACATCTTTATTGGCTGTGAAGGTTGCTGCATGCTTATTAGAAGAAGCTTTTACGAGGATATCAAGGACTTCTGGTATAAGGGCTGGGCTCATGATGAGTTCTTTTGGAAAATGGCTCTCGTTCGCGGCGGTCTCTACTTCTATCATGGCATAACTCTTCATAGACGACTTCATTCTAACAACGTCACCATGCATAAGATGCGTGACTTAAAGAAGAGAATTAAGTTCCTTGAGGATTTAAAGAAAAGCCATGCACAGACTTTAACTTATGTTGAGGCCAGTGACAAAGATTTGAAAAAAATCGACCTTTTAAAGAAAAATATAAAGGCTACTGATTTACGAATTGAAATTTTAAGGGATAAGAAAATTTTTAATACCATCCCACTAATCTTTAAATATAACAATTGTTATCACAGCAGAAAGTCAATTCCTGTGGAGCTTATGATGGCAATTAAGAACTAATAATTTACTTTCAAGATTGGAGAATATATGAAAAGTAAATATATAAAAGATAAGTACGAAAAAAACTTCTATAGTAAAATTGCCTGGCTCTTTTTATTTGCCCTATACGTACTTCCACAGTACTTCGGCTTTCATCTAGTCATAGATTTTACTGCCCAGCGTATTATGCTTTTTGTGATCTTATTTATCATCTTCACCTCGCAAGTGGAAGTAAAGAGATTTACTGGAATGGTAATGGAACTTAAGCAAAGCATTTTCATTGGGCTCTACATTTTCGTAACTTTATACACTTTGGTATTACGTGCAGATATTGGTGCCTTTCTTAATCCCTTTATTGAATTTTTGATTTTATTTACATTGATTTATTTAATAAAGACAGAATACGGCGCTGATTACGTTTTCAAATGGATTATAAGATTTATATATTTCCTACTAATTATGGGCGTTATTGAATACCTACTTGGAGAAAGTTTATTTGCAAAGCTTGAAACCATTAAGGGTCTTTACACTGGTGTCTTTGTTAGATCAGGAAGTTACAGAATCATGGGACCTGCTATCCATTCCCTAGGATACGGACTTATGCTTGTTACCATGACACCTTTCGTAGTCTTTGACTACAAGAATAACAGAATTGATTTCCTTTTAAGAAAAGGTCTTTTGATTCTTCTTATTGCAAATGTATTTTTATGCGGCTCACGTTCAACCCTTTCAATTCTCTTCTTTGAGCTTCTTGCTTTATTTATTTTCTCAAGCAAGGAACATAAAAGAAGATTTGGGGCAGTGTTTGTGCCTTTCATACTTATTATGATTGTGGTGGTATTCCTAACACAGAACATGGCCTTTGGTAGATACGTTATGCTTCAGATTACAAGTATTATAGATGAAGGCTTTGGAACAAACTTTTCTGTAAACTACGGTGCTGATTCAGCCTTGGCAGAGTCTTCAAACTACAGAGCCCAGCTCTATGACATTTTTAAATTAAAATGGTTAAACCCACTTGTAGGTATTGGTAGAAAGCGTTCCTTTGGTGCCGAGATTAACGGTTCCTACGTTTACAGTGTAGATAATTACTACATTTGCGAATATATCCGTTACGCTTATCCTGGTCTTTTTAGCTACATTTTAATAATCTTTAGCTTCCTAAAAGACTTTGTGAAAAAAATTTACCGCTACAAAGACCCTTATTGCATCGTACTTTTCGTTGGTGTAGTAAGTGCCTATGCTAATTTATTTTGGATTGACTCCCTTATGAACTTAAAGTACATCTACATTTTATTTGCACTTTTCATATGTAGAGATTGCTATTCACATCCCCTTAAGGAAGTTCCAAAAGAGGATAGTAAATTAAAGACAAATTCAAAATACATTAAGAAGTCAGTTTTATATTAACTTGCTTTTAGTTAGTTAAAAGCAGCTGCTAAGATTTAGGAGGATCAAATGACTAATAATACAAACAAAATTCCTAAGATTCTACATTATTGCTGGTTTGGCGGTAAGCCACTTCCAAAGGACCTAAAAGAATGCCTTGACACTTGGGAAAAACTAAAGGGCTATAAGATAATGCGTTGGGATGAATCTAATTGTTCTTTTGATGAAAATGATTTTGTAAGAAAGACCTTTAAAGAAAGAAAGTTAGGCTTCATTGGAGATTACTATAGATTAAAGGCTGTATACGAATACGGCGGAATTTATCTTGATACAGATGTTAAGGTAAACAAAAGCTTTGATAATTTACTTGATTACTCTTGCTTTATTAACTTCATCTTTGATGATTCAGTAGGAACTGCCATCATTGGCGCAAAGCCAGGCAATAAGTATATTAAAGACTTACTTGATATGTATGATAACACTGTTTTTGGAAAGACACCTAATGGCAAGCAGCTAGATTTTGTAGATGGAAAATATATTGCCTACGGTTATCCAACAAGTAATTATTATCACACTTACCATATTTTAAAGACCTATAAAGACTTTAAGTTAAACAACAAGTTCCAGGATTTAGGCGACTTTGTAATCTTCCCTAAGGAGTATTTTGAAATCGGTACTCTAACAGGTAGACATTATGCAATTCACCTAAATGCAGGAGAATGGAGAACTAAGTCTGACAACGAAGGTCAGGGATTAAAAGCAAAGATTAAGGGATTTTTAAAGAAAAATCCAGCAATCTATGATAAAGTACAAATACTAGTTAGAAAGAAGAGATATAAGGAATTAAAGAAAAATATTCCTTTCTATTCTTACTATCTAGCCCAGAGAAATAACACAGAATTACCAAATTTATAAGCTATAAATAATCCTGTTTGTTAAAAATGGAGGATATCTATGGATGGTTACACACAGATTAGCTATAACGAGCTATTTAAATTAATATTTGATCAACAAACACAAAGCGTTTCATATGGACTATTAATTTTAGCTGTCTTTGGGCTTGCATTGATAACACATTCTTTATGTCTTTTTCTTTCAAAAAGAGAAATTAGAAAGGTTAAGGCATTAGATGAAACAATAATAATTGCAATACTTGCTTACGCCTGCGTATTGCTTAGCATTACCTTCTTTAATAGAGAAGAGGGCACAAGGGGCACAATAAATTTAGATACTAGAGTTACCCAGACGGTGATTAAAACATTTTTTGAATTTATCTGTCACCCAACAAAGCTCCCATTAACTAAGTTGCTATTAAAAAATTTAGGAGAAATCGGTGCTATAACAGCGTCTATTTATTACATTTTAAATATAGCGCTCTTTATGCCTTGGGGCTTTATTCTTAGTGTGGCTCATTATAAAGAAGGCTTAATTGGAAAACTATTATTGCCCTTCCTATACAGCGTTATAACTAGTGGAACTATCGAAACCGTTCAGTTAATCACAGGCCGTGGTTATTTTGAAGTGGAAGATATTATCACTAATATAACTGGTGGGCTCATAGGCGCAATACTTGCTTGTTTAGTAATGCTAATTATAAGACTAATCAAAAAAGCTAGAAATAAAAATGGAGGAAATCATGGCTTCAAAGAATAAGTTTAAAACTAGAGATAAGATAATAATTGCAATAAGTGTTGTAATCATCATAATTCTTGCCATTATCATCGTTAGTGATAAGATGGCCCAAAAGGATGAAGAAAAAACTCTAGAGAATTTAGAAACAGCAACAGACATTTCCCTTAATTCTAATGTGAATTTAGAAAATGTATATATAAATGAAGTTAGTGCTAGTGGTTATGTAGAGCTCTACAATAACGACCAGACAGATGCAGACCTTTCAAATCTTTCTCTCTATCTTAACGGAGAAAAGATTTATAGTTTTGAGGAGAATACAAGTCTTGATTCTAAGGACTATTTAGTAGTAGAAACAGGTCTAACACTAGGAAGCGGCGAGCATGACATTGTAAGCCTTGGGGATGATACAATGGAAAACTATCTTGGAACTAGAGGCCGCTATTTAACAGTTCCAACTCTTACAGCAGATCAAAGCTTTGGCTACACAGACACAAGCTTTACATCTACAGCCATTATGAGCCAGACAAAAAATGGCAACAACTCAAAGGCTACAATTGTTAAAAGCACTGATGATGTAAGCTTTAGTGTCTATGGTGGTTACTATGATAACGACATCTCTCTAAGCCTTGAAGCAGCTGAGGGTAAGACAATTTACTATACAACTAATGGTGAGACTCCAACTACAGAGTCAAATATTTATACAGATGAAATTAAGATTAGCAATGCTAGTGGAACAGACCTTACTCTTACTAAAGAAGTAGCAGAGCAGAATAACGATTCTTATGTTACTACAAGCTCAAGTAAGGGTACAGTAATTAGAGCAATTGCTGTGGATGCTGATGGAAATGTATCTAATGTCTATACTCAGACTTACTACATCGGCCAGAAATCAAGCTCAGATATTAAAAACTACGCTTGCCTTTCAATCACAATAAATCCAGAGGATTTTGCAGATTATTTTAATGGTATTTATGTAAAGGGTACTGGCTATGAATCAGCTCTTGCTAGAGGACTTCAGGCTTCTGATTACTCTAACTTCTTAACAGCTGATGAAAAGAACGTAACAGTTGAATATTATGAAAAGAGTAAGGATAAGACTTATGAGGGAAATCTTAAGCTTAGCGTAATTAATGACTACTCCGTTTCTACATCTCAAAAGAGTTTACTTTTAAGCTCAGATTCAGATTTAAACTGGGAGGGCTCAAGCCTTAATAAGTTCTTTGGTGGCACTAATAATAGCCTAACACTTACAACAAATCTTACAGATAACACATATAAGATAAGAGAATACTTAGCTGCTAATCTTTTAGAGGACACTAAGGTAGCAAGCTTAAGCCTCACACCAGTTTCCGTCTTTATTAACGGCGAATACTGGGGACTTTACTGCCTACGAGCAACTATTGATGAGGGCTATATTGCTGATACTTATTCTCTAGATGAAAGTGACGTAGTAGTTTCAACAACTACAGGAGAGGTATCTAATAGTAATCACTCTGAATACGGCGAAGAATACGCAGATCTTGTTAGCTGGATTGCAAAGCATGACATGGCTGATGAAGATAACTACGACTACGCAGAGGCAAGAATTGATATGGATAGCTACATTCAGTTTATGGCAGCAAATCTATATTTATCTAATGCCTACCTTGATTCAGATACAAAGTATGTTTGGAGAACAGTTTCTGAGGACGGCGAGACAGAATATAGTGATGGAAAGTGGCGCTATGTCTATACACCACTAGATGGAACTATGGAAAATGCAAGCTCAAACGGACTTGCTTCCGCAACTATTAACTCTTATCTTTTCGACGCTTTCCATGACGATAAGATGTTTATGTCTTTAATTGACAACGAAGAGTTTAGAGCTAAGCTTATCCAGACAATGGAAGACTTCGCTAATAATACTTTTAGTGAGGAAAATGTTAACGAAGCCATAACAGCAGTCACAGACATGCTTGAAAAAGGTACTGAATATAGTTACAAGAGATTTATCTCTAGTGGATCTTTATCCTCTGCATATTCTAGTGAACTAGATACAATAAGAGAATTCTTTGAAACTAGAAAAGACTATATCTTAAAGTACACAAACGAGATTTAAAAATAGAGGGGGAGCTATAATCATGAATAACACAATCAACATTGATTTCTTAAGAGACTTAATTTTATCATCACTAGAAAAAGAAGAAATTAAAAGTGTTTATGAAGGCGTAAATATTGAGGATTTGTGCAGGCTAGCAAGTCTACATCAGATGGAATACATTTTACTAGAACCCTTAACTAAGCTAGATATTGATGAAAAATACAAGAAGTTAATTAAGGCAAGACTAGCAACAGATACCTTCATTGACCTAGGTCAAAGACAGCAGGTAAAAAACATTTCCAATAACCTTGAAAACTACGGCGTCGACTATATGCTAATGAAAGGTTCAGTTTTAAAGGAAATCTATCCAAAGTCTGTACTTCGCCAAATGGGGGACATTGACCTTATGATCTATGACCAGACCATGAATCGATCTAGAGAATTATTTAAGTTCATGGGTTATGAGCTTATTGATTCTGTCAAGATTCACGACGTTTATAGAAAAGAACCTCACTGGATTGTTGAGGCTCATTGGGCTTTATTTGATAAAAATGTAGACAAGAAAATCTATGATTACTATCAGGTTAAAAGAGCAACTCTTAAGGAAGGCACAAAGGCTTGTTACCAACTTAGTATTGAAGACTTCTATGTTTACATGATTGCTCATATGGCGAAACATTTTTATGAAAATGGATGTGGCATTAGAAATTTAGTAGATATCTATGTCTACTTAGAACATTTTAAGAATAAATTAGACTACGAAAAGCTAGAAACTGAGCTAGAAGTTTGTGGTCTATCAAGCTTCGAATTCCAGTCAAGGCGCCTTGCCTATGACTGGTTAGAAAAGAAGGAATTAGACAGTCTAGAAAAAAGTTTATTCTACTTTATGCTTGATTGTGGTGTATATGGTAAGGGTGAAAACGGCTTCTTTAGCCAGTTTGCTAAGCAGGAAGAAAATCAGGATATTGCAAAGGTGGTTAAGGGAAAATGGTTCTTCTTCCCACCAATTTCCTACATGAAGGAATTCTATCCAAAGCTTAACAAGCACCCAGAGCTTTTGCCTTACTACTGGCTTGTTAGAGGGGCAAAAGGCCTTACACATAAGGAAAGTCGAAAGAGAAGAATTGAATTAACTCGCGTAGATACTACAAAAGCTAAGACAATCGTAGACCTATATAAGAATATGGGCTTAGACTTTACTAGAACTGATGAGTAATTTGGAGGATTTATGAGTAAAGAAAGTAGAACAAAACAAACTGCTAAAAACATGACTTGGGGTTTTGCTTCTCAATTTGTGGCTATGGTCCTTAGCTTTGTATCAAGAACCGTTTTTATTAGATATTTAGGTGCAGAATATCTAGGTATTAACAGTGTTTTTTCGGATGTTTTAAACCTTTTATCCATGGCAGATTTAGGCTTTAATACAGCAATGGCTTATTCTTTTTACAAGCCTCTTGCTATGAAGGATGAGAAAAAATTAGCCGCACTTGTAACCTTCTATAGTAATGTCTATAGAATTATAGCAATTTCAATTACAGTAATTGGCCTTATTTTAGTGCCTTTCCTACGTGTAATTGTAAAGACAGAAACAGATATACCACTTCTTGAAGTTTACTATCTATTCTCTCTTGCTGGAGTAATTATTTCATATCTTTTTGTATATAAAACAACTATTCTTACAGCAGACCAAAAGAATTATGAGTTAACTTCCATTAATATTTACATTTCCTTTGGAAAAACATTTTTACAGATTCTAGCCCTTGTTTTATGGCAAAACTACATTGTCTATCTTGCAATAGGCGTTGTGCTTCAGTTTATTAGAAATCTAATTGCCACAAGGAAAGCCGAGAAATACTATCCTTACATTAAGAACAAGGAAAAGCTTTCAAAAGAGGACAGGGAAAGTATTTATAAAAATTTGCGATCAGTTGTAATTTACAAATTAAGTAACACCTTATTTACAGGAACTGATAACATTATTATTTCCATGATTGTTGGTATTGGAATTGCAGGACTTTACTCTAACTATCTTATGATAAGTCAGAAGTTACTTCTCGTTTTGCAAATCATTTTCTCAGCATTAACAGCAAGTATCGGTAATGTTATTGCCAAGGAAAATAGCCAGAAAAGATACGAAGTCTTTGTAAGTATTCAGTCCCTATCCTTTATTATGAGCGGCGTTATTACTTGTGGATTCTTCCTTGTAATTAACGACTTTATCACAGTTTGGTTAGGCGCTAACTATACCCTCGACTTCTTAACAGTAGTGGCAATTACACTTAATACATACCTTTCATGTATCCTACAGCCTTTCTGGGTTTACAGAGATGCCACAGGTCTTTACATGAAGACAAAATATGTTTCCCTTGCAGGTTCCATCCTAAATATTGTTTTATCAGTAATTTTAGGCCTCTGGCTTGGTCTTGCAGGAATTTTACTTGCAACAGTTATATCAAGACTTTCATCTTACTTCTTATATGAACCAATAGTTTTATTTAAGGATTTCTTTGATAAAAGTGCTACAGGTTACTACACATCTATTGCTAAAAATGCGCTAATTGCCCTAGCTAGCTGTGTTTTACTTAAGCTATTACTAGATAGATTTACTATTGATTCATGGCCAAAGTTAATTGTGGAAATCATTTTCGTTGGACTTGTTGTGTCCGTTATTTACATAATTTTTTATCACAATACTGATGGCTTTAAGATGATTACTAACAAGGTTAAGAGTTTTATAAAGAAAAGGAGCTAAAGGAAAATGTACTACTACAAACTCTATGGAAAGAAGGTAATGTCTGAATTTGAGCTTTATCAGTGTGTAAGCATTGATGAAATTAGCAAAGACGACGCCGATATTATTATTACTAATGAGCAGTTACCAGAAGAAATTTTAAAGGAGTTGCCTACAGACACAGAGCTAGCTTCAAAGATTGATAGACACTTTAGCTACTTTACTAATAGCTGGGGCTTCTTTGGAATTAAAGATGGAAAATATATCACAGCCTATAAAAGAGAAAATGCCAGTGAAGAAAATCTTCACCCTTTTATTCTTGGCTACTGTATTGCCTTTTTATTCTGGCAAAGAGATATGCACTCAATTCACTGCAGCTGTGTAAGAATTAATGGCAAGGCTCTCTTAATTTCAGGAGTTAGTGGTAGTGGAAAATCCACTCTTACAACTCGTATCCTTGATACAACTAATGCGAGCCTCATCTCAGACGACGTAGTGGTTGTAAATATAGAAGAGGATAAGCTTCTTGCTTACCCAGCCTTCCCACAGCAAAAGCTTTGTAGAGATGCCCTTGAGCGTAACGGCCTAAAGGAAGAAGATTTACGTTACATCGATGAAACTAAGGATAAATTTGCCCTTTCAAGAACTGAAGGTTTTTCAACTGAACCTGCCCAGTGCCTTGGCATGATTGTCCTTGATCATTCAGCAGATGTTGATAAAGTCCAGTATGAAGCCATTAAGGGTAATGACAAAGTAGCAGCTATTTATACAAACTGGTTCCTATTCCCAGCCATGCGTGAGCTAAAGACAGATATTAAGGACTTCTCAAGATGCCTTAAAATCGCCTCTAAACTAGACATCCTCCACATGACACGACCAGAAAATATAGATAGTACAAAAGAGCAATTAGAGATTGTAAAGGATTTCTTTAAGATAGAATTATAGATTCAAATTGTAAAAAATTTACCTAATAGCCTAAATCTAGTAGCGCTGGATTTAGGCTAAAATTAGATATAAAGGAAGGGAAAAATTATGGCAGCAATATCCGGCGTAATTAAAACAACAGGTGGCCTAGAAGACCTAGAGGCCATTAAAAGTGCAATGACTAAAAGTCTGCAGGGCTATAAAATAGATAAAATTAACGCCCAAACAAATCCAGAATTCGTATTTGTTTCCGGCGAGCAATACTTCACAAAAGAAGATCACTACAGCATCTCCCCATACTATGATGAAAAAAGACAAATCGTCTTTGCCACAGATTGTATGATTGATAATAGGGAAGAATTAATTCCTCTAGTAAAGGAAAATCTTGTAACTGATATGTCAGAATTTTTCAAAGAAAATGAGGCTGATTCAATGTCTGATTCTTTCAAAAAAGCTTGTGAGAAGATTTCTGACCAGGAACTTATCTATGCCGCATACCTAAGCTTTGGTCCAGATTTTCCAAAAAAAGTTTTAGGTATATTTAGCTTTGCAGTTTACCATCTAGATAGCAAGGAATTCTATCTATACACAGACCACACCTCAACTAGAACTATACATTATGCCCTAGATGGGGATTACATCTACTTTGGAACCCTACTTAATAGTATTAAGGCGGCCACAAAGGAAACTACTAAAAAAAACTATAAGCTAAACGAAGAGTGGATTAGCCTAGCTTCTGCCCTTGCAAATCCAGACATGATCTACAAGGTTAATTTGTCTGCCTATGAGGGCATATATACAGTGGAGGCTGGCCATTACATTTTCATAAAAAATGGCAAAATCAAGTCCCACAGCTACTACAATCCTGCAAAGGAAGCCAAGGAAAACAAATTAAAGTATAAAAGTGACAAAGACTGGAGAGAGGCCTTTGTAACTACCCTAAATACTTGCGTGAAATCAGTCCTTAGATCTGAGAAAAATACAGGCTGTACCTTAAGTTCCGGCCTTGATTCTAGCTCTGTTGCCTGCCTTGCCTTAAAGGAACTTAAAAAAGAGGATAAGAAGCTTTATTCCTACACCTCTGTTCCTCTAAAGGACTACCTAGCCAGCGCAGATAGTGACAAATACGCCATCGATGACGAATCCTTTGGCCCAAAGATCATCAAAAAATACTACGATAATCTTGAGCCAAACTTTGTAGATTGTAAGGGAAAAACTGCCTTCTCAGATTTAGAAAATACCATTAAGCTAACTGAACTTCCTCACAAATCCCTAGTTAACTACACTTGGATTAGCGAGATTTACGAGCTTGCAAGTGCCAATGACTGTAAGGTCATGTTAAAGGGTCAGTACGGCAATTCCACAATATCTAACGGCAAGATTTTATCAAGGGTTTATCAGGATTTAAGAAAATGTAAATTTGCCACAGCACTAAAAGAAGCCAAGGCTTTTTGCAACTACCGTAAGGTCTCTAAAAAATACTTCCTTAAGACCTTTTTAAAGACATTTATGAATAAATTCTTCCTAGATATCTCTGCTATAGATGAACATTTTCTAAGGGCAGACTTAATTGAAAAGTACAAGATAAAGCAGCTTATAAAGGAGAATTTCACTAGAGAGGGCGGTAGCTACATGGACTCTAGAAAGCAGTTTGAGCGCTACGTTTACGACACTAGAATCCTACAGCATCTAGGCCTCTTTGACACCCGTCTTAGCCTTATTTATGGCCTTGTTATAAGGGACCCCGCAAAGGATAAACGAATAATCGACTTTTGCTTTAGGGCAGATCCTTCTTGCTTTGTTAAAAATGGTGTGGAGCGCCGCATGGTTAGAGACTATATGAGGGGCATCGTGCCAGATGAAATTCTTGATATTGTAAATCGACGTGGCTTACAAAGTTCTGATTATGCTTACAGAGTAAATCAGGTTTGGAAGCATGAGCTAAAAAGCAAGGTTTTATCTAGCTTAGGAAACCCTTTCCTTTTAGAGTACTTTGATAAAGAAAAAATAGAAAACTTTAAAAAAGAACTAGAGGCGAAAGAGCAGATAAACAGTGACCAAATACAGGAAACTCTATGCTTGGTTAGTCTATCCGAATTTGGAAACCTTGTAAATTAACAAAGTTTCCAACCGCACAAATAGGGCATTTGTGCGAAACTCGTTTTTTATTTCACAAAGATTTAATTCTTACAAAATTGTTAGATTGCTTTACAAATTCCAATCTCATAATATAATAAAAAAGAATTAAGAAATAAAAGGAGGGACTTCATTATGAAGACATGGACAAAGCCAGAATTAGAAGTATTAGCTATTGAAGAAACAGCACAGGGTAAGGTTATTAAGGCTACTTTCGATGCTATCAGAACAGATGAAAATGGTAACCTTTGGGCTAGCTTCCCATCAGGAGCTGAAGAATAAGATTTAGCTAATTATTAAATTAATGATTTAATGAAATTAAAATGAAGAAGATTTAAAACGGAGGATTTTACAATGAGAACTTGGACAACACCAGAATTAGAAGTATTAGAAATTACAGAAACAGCACAGGGTAAGGTTATTAAGGCTACTTACGATGCTATTAGAACAGATGAAAATGGTAACCTTTGGGTTAGCTTCCCATCAGGTGCAGAAGAATAATTAATAACTTACAAAATCGTTAGAAAGCTTTACAACTACTGTATTTATGCTACATTAATTGTGATGTTTTTTAATAAGGAGGAAGTTATATTATGAAAACTTGGATAACACCTAGAGTAGAAGAACTTGAAATTGTAGAGACAGCACAGGGAAAAAGCATTAAGCCATCTTTCGATGCATTTAGAATCGATGAGAATGGTAACCTTTGGGCAAGCTTTGAATCTTAAGTTTAATATTTAACTTCGTAGTAAAGGAGATTCAATTATGAAGAATTGGAAGACACCTGCAATCGAAGAATTTGAGATTAAGGATACAGCATGTGACCGTGGATACGGCTATGAACAACCAACAACTAGCTGCAATAACTCTGGAAATTACGTAGATATTTCAGGTTGGGCAGAAGAAGTTAGTGGAGATAACTGTTCTGGTTTCAATATTTATGGTTTCTTCGGTAAGGGTTGGATTTGGTAATTTTCTATGAAATTTTTATAGACTTTTTACTTAGTGGAAACTATAATTGGAAGGGCTTTAATTAAGCCCTTCTATTTTTTTCTAAAAATCATTTAACTTGGAGGAACTAGTGAATAAATTTTTTTCAAAACTAGCAAAGATAAAATCTAAGAAAGAATATATCAGCTGGTTATTTTCATACTCGAAACCTTACATTCCAAGAATCATCTTGGTTATGTTTTTTAATATTATGGCCACAGTCTTTTCTATACTTATGGCTCTTTTATCAAAGACCATTATAGATTCAGCAACAGGTGGCAACATTATTGCCTGGGCTATTGGCATTTACTTTATTATGATCTTTGTAAACATCGCCTTTACGGTGGCTAATAGTCTCGTTTCAATAATGCTTAACGAGCGCTTTTCATTTGGCATAAGAAAGCAAGTCTATGAGAAGATTATTCATGCTCATTGGATGGATATAAAAGAATATCACACAGGGGATTTAATGACCCGTTTTACAAGTGATGCAGGAAATGTTGCAGACGGTATCGTCAATACAATACCAACAATCATCGAGCTTTTCTTTGAACTTTGTGCAACCTTCTTTACTCTCTTTTATTATGAGCCACTTCTTGCTATATTTGCCATTATTCTAGCGCCTCTCTCAGCTTTAATAAGCTATGCTTTTGCTAGGAAAATGCACAAATACCAAAAGAAGGTGCAAGAATCAGAATCTGCTTATCGTTCCTTTGTTCAGGAAAGCCTTGCTAACTTACTTATTGTAAAGGCCTTCACAATCGAAGATGAAGCAGTAGATAGACTTACAAATTTACGTGATAACAGATTTAAGTGGGTATTAAAGCGTGCCGAGGTTGGTATTGCCAGCTCATCAGCCCTTAATTTTGCCTTCCAGTTTGGCTATATCGCAGCATTTGCCTTTGGTGCCATTCAGTTATCAAATAACTCAATTACATACGGTACAATGTCGATTTTCCTTACTCTTGTTAATAGAGTTCAAGCTCCAATCATTAACCTTGCACAGCAGCTACCTAAGATTGTTTCTATCTTTACTTCTGCTGGCCGAATCATTGAGCTTGAGGACATTAAGACAGAAGACCGTTTACCAAACAAGATTGACTCAACAAATGTTGGAGTAAAGCTTGATAATGTAAACTTTGGTTACACAGAAAAAGACTTTGTCCTTGAAGATGTGAATTTAGACATCAAGCCTGGTGAATTCGTTGCCATCGTTGGTGAATCAGGTATTGGTAAAACAACTCTTGTAAGACTTATTATGAGTTTTATGAACCAAGCAAGCGGCCTAATTTCTTTTTATAATAAAGAAAATGAATCAGAGCCCGCCAACGCTTCTACAAGAGAGTTCATTTCCTACGTCCCACAGGGTAACACACTTTTTAGCGGCACAATCCGCGAAAATATCCAAATGGGCAATTATAATGCCACAGAAGAAGAAATCCTTGAGGCCGTTAAAATGGCCGCTGCAGATAGCTTTATAAGCGAGCTTCCAAAGGGCATTGATACAGTTATTGGGGAAAGAGGTCACGGTATCTCAGAAGGACAGGCACAGCGAGTAGCCATCGCAAGAGCCTTAGTTCGTAAGGCGCCTTTCCTAGTTTTAGATGAAGCCACTTCATCCCTTGATGAAAAGACTGAAATCAAAGTCTTAGAAGGCATCAAAAAACTAAGCCCAAGACCAACTTGCCTTCTCATCACTCATAGACCAAGTGTCCTAAAATACTGTGATAGAGAAATTAAGATTGAGAATAAACATACTATTTAATATATAAGAAGACAGCCAAAGCATTATATTGCCTTGGCTGTCTTCTTATGTCTTATTTTTTTCAATTCATTTCTAAACATAGAACTTAGCAACAGTAGTATAGTCGCTACCATCTCCACCAGTAACAAAGACCTGGCCGCATCGTAACCATGCGTGAGCTACCATCTTGCCTGTTTCATCCTTGCCAATGCCAAGATACATCGTAGAGTGAACATGTCTCTTCTTTAAAAGATACTGGGCTGTCCAAGCTCTGCACAAGCACTTAGTCTCCCAAGGAGCTTTAGTTGTAACTCTAGCAACTCTATCTCCCACATGCATTGCAAGCTTAAGATTTTCAAGATCCTCTTTTTCAGGGGATTCCACGCCTCTCGTTCCAAATCTTTCCTCTAGCTTTTTAGCCGGAATCTTATAGATACATTTAAAATAATAAGCAGAAACTATAACTGCCTGAATAGTCATTAACTTCTCATGATTCTTAAAAATAAAGTTAAAACATAGCTCAAATAATCGTTTAATCTTTCTCATTATCAAAACCTCATTAAAATAAAATAATGTGTAAAAATTTTACCATATATGTCTGGAAAATACATCTAAAAATTTCACAGATTTTCAACGAAAGTCAGGGAATATCAATATTAGTTTTATTTACTAATAATGAAAATTTTTTATCAATTTTAAATTGACATTTTTTTAAAATAAAGTATTATATAATAAGAAAAAATTTTATGTTTTTTTGATCTCACATATTTATTTGAGGAGGAACTTATGGATAAAAGCACTAGAATCCATTTGACAAAAAAGCTTGAGGTTGCCGAACTTGATGGCGACAAGGCAATGATTGATTTTGAAACTGGTAAATACTTCCTTTTAAAAGGCGCAGCTAATGAAATTTGGGATATAATCCAAGAAGATACAAAGGTTGAAGATATAGTATTAAATCTAAGAGCACAGTACGACGTCTCAGAAGACGAGTGCTTAAGTGCAACAATTAGTTTCTTAGAAAATCTTAAAAAATTAGGCTTTATTGAAGCTAAATAAGATAAGGATAAAAATAAGACCCCTGCAATTTTGCAGGGGTCTTATTTTATCCTTATTGTATTTATACATGTCCCATTTTTACAAGTCTAAAGCTTATATGTTTTATTTCACAGATCTACTTTATTAGGGGAAGTTCTATAAAAAACTTACTTCCAACCCCTAATTCACTTTCGCAGTAAACCTTTCCCTTGTGATGCTCAATAATGGATTTCACAATGGCAAGGCCAAGTCCGCTACCTGTAACCGACTCTGGAGTTCTTGCATTTGAAACTGTGTAAGATCTATCAAAAATCTTTGCTACATCTTCCTTAGCAATGCCAAGCCCTGTATCTTCGATGCAAATAACAAGCTTTCTCCTTTTTATATAAGCATCTAATTTAATGCTATCGCCCTCATTTGAGTACTTAAATGCATTTATGAATAAATTGTCCAATGTACGGGTAAAAGTGTCTATATCAATGCTACAGAAGGCTTCAAGGTCATAGCCAATTAAATACTCTAGCTTTCTTGTCTTAAAACGACTGTCCTCCAAGAGATAAATGTAATATTCCTTGAGAAAATTCTTCATGTTGACCCTCTCAAAACTATATCTGTGAGAAGGATTATCTAGAGAAGTGAGGTAGAACAAGTCCTGAATTAAATTTTCCAAAACTGTGCTACGTCTATCAAGCATGGCAACAATAGAGTGAAATTCCTCAGAACTTGGCATTTCCTCACCCTCAAAGGTATTAAGGTAATCAACTGCATTTCTAATTGCAGTCATTGGCGCCCTTAAATCATGAGAAATGTTTGCAAGCATCTGATTTCTAATCTTATGCTCATTAGAAAGCTGCTTGTTTGCCTTCGCCAACTTCAAAGTCAAATCCTTAACCTGGGAAATCTCTGGTTGTGTAAAAACGTTCTTCTGCATAATTCCTCCCTATTAATCCAACTCTCTAGCCATCAATCTCTTATAAAATGTATTCTCCCCGCTAGTTTCCTTCTCAGAAAACTTATTACTAAGCTTATGAACATCCGTCATGCTCTTTAAAAGCTCCCACTTAAGCTCGTCAAATTCCTCGCCCATGTAACTTGCAAGAACGTGGGCATTTACCTGACTAACAATTGGCATTTTCTCAAATTCTTCTTTATAGAAATCCACCGCCATAGTCATAAAAAGCATGTTAATAAAGTAGTTTAAATCCCTATCATAATCCTTCCAATAAGCGTATAAAAGCTCCTTTGTGAGATTTAAAATATTGTTATTTGTCTTACTTTTCATAAACCAGTTATTAATTGTCATAATCTCCGGATTAAAGCCAAAATAATAAAAAGAGTAAGCAAAGAAATCCATCTTATCTGTAAATTCTACAAACTTTGAACCCGTCAATAAAACAGTAGAATCAATCCAGTATCCGCCGTATTTTGTCAAAAGCTCGAGTCTTACAAGGTCAGAAAAGTAAGTGTAGCTTATAATTCCTGCTTTCTTCTTTTCTAAAATGTGTCTTGGCATCTCAACGTAATCGCCATAATTTTCCTCAGTAATAATTGTAATTTTTTTACCTGGCAAATGTTTCTTTACCGAATCAACACAAATCTTAACTAGCTCTGGAGCTGCCTCTAAGCCCTGAAACCAACAAATCCAAACCTGATTATTGTTGTCTCTTTTCTCCAAATTTTCCCAAGGTCTATTAGCGCTAACCTTTGCCAAATATTCCTTCTTAAGTCTTTTATAATAAAGCATTCTGTGCTTTTGTCCCATCATAACATTGTAATTAAAGGAAAGATGCTCCCCCTTATATTTTGTCTTTAACATTATGTTGTCATAAATCGAACCCAAAAGCATTCTATCTTTAATCTTATTAATAACCTTACTTGCCATATCTATAATCTAGTCTAAATCTAGTCCTTTCTTAAATGTCTGCTATAATTAATCCTTAAAAGTATAATGCAAAATGAGACCTAACATCAAGATAAAATCCCGATATTAGGTCTCTTTTTTTCATTATTTTATTGAAGCAAGCCCGCCTTCTACTCCACCTTCACGTAGCTACCGCTATCATCTAAATCCACAAAACCAAGTGTGAGAGAGAGTAGTCCTGAATTAAAGTAGCTTGCATACATTTGCTCCTTACAAGCCATGTAGCTATTGTTAATTCCCACACGGACATACTTTGCACCCTCAGGAATTGTGTAGGTTGCCATTAGATTTCCTGAAGAAGAGTTGTTTGTTTGAAGGACGTTCATGTTCTTATCATAGAAGTGAACGTAGTGTACTCTTGCCTGATAGAACTCGCCAGTTACTGATAAAAGCACTGTTAAATATTCGGCGCCCTCTGGAATCTCAACGCCCTTTCCATCAATATCAGTAACAATAGTGCCCCAGTATTTATCTTCCTTTAGGGCGCCGGTTGACTGATTCAAGCTCATCCAAACAAAGCTATCCATTGAATCGTAAGTTGTTTTATTTGAAGTCTCATAAGCTGCTGCATTTACAATAGCTGATAAAACCTCTGTATTTGACTGGCTGTAATCCACACGGTTTACAAGGCCGTAATTATTTAAGTTACCGTCATCCCAGTAGACACATTTTATACCATAAGCCGCTGCACGAGCTACGTAATTACTTGCGGCCTCAGCTCTGTATTCGCTAGGAGAGTAGTTAGGCTTAGTACCAAATTCGCCAATAATTACTGGTGCGCCAATTTCCACAGACCAGTTTGAAATTGGTTCAAATAAGGAATCAATATCCTGGTCAAAGGCAGTAGAGTAGTCGTGAACCTCCACGATTAACTTATCCGTAGCGCTATCTATTGGTAATGAAAATGCATCTCTAAAGCTACTTTCGTAACCATCCAGTAGAGTAGGAACAATTAAAAGTCTTTCTGAATTATTTCCACCAGTTGCTCTAACTGTATCAACGAAAAGCTGATTTAACTGGTTCATTTGATTAGCAGCTGTATCACTGTAATTCCAGCTAAGAGCCACATTATCAACCTCGTTGTAACTCTCAAAAATCAAATGTTCATCATAGTCTGCAAAGTAAGTTGCAATCTCTGTCCAAAGATCCTCGGCGTCTGATAAAACCTGATTAAAGCTGTCCTCTGAAGTACCAGCATAAATAATTGGCTGCTCATGGTGAGTATTTAAAATTACATACATGTCATTTTTAATTGCGTAATCTACAACAGTTTGAACTCTTTCAAACCAGTCATCAATTACCTTAAGATTTCCATTTTCATCAGTATAAGTATTGTAATACCAAGTTACTGGAATTCTAATTGTGTTAAAGCCCTGAGCCTTAACATATTCAATTAAATCCTCAGTTATTACGATATTTCCCCAAGTTGTCTCCTGATTTAAAACCCCAGTGCCTGTTCTATTACCATAATGAGAATCAAGGGAATTACCTAGGTTCCAGCCCACATTCATAGTGTTCATAAATTCTGTAGCTGAAATAGCATTCATTGTTGTGTTGTGTTTATAGCTTGTAAATTCTGTTAAACTAACAGTTTGTTTGTCATTGAAAAATGTTCTGTAATCGCTTTCAGTATAATTTGAAGTGTTTCTCTTAATATAAACTCCTATGTAAGCTGTTGTATCATCTGGTGTAAACATCTCCCCAGACTGGAAACTAGTTGTCTTTACATAAGTTCCATCTTCTGTATATTCCACAATTGTCATTCGTAAATAATGGTTATCTAAATTAACTCTATAAGTGTCTGCTGCCTTTGAAAGATCAAGATAGCAGCTAGTTGCAAGGCTATCGGCACTTACATTAAAACCAGAGCTTGAAAAACTTCCCATCTGGTAATTTGTAAAATCTGCAAAATCAAAATCCTCAATATCAACGCTTTCAAGACCCGTGCAGTAATACTCCGTATTTAAATCGATTGTAAGTCCTGCATCAAGAAGTCCTAAAACATCCACGCCCCAAACGCTAGAAGATAGGTTAAAGGCTACATAGCAAGCATTTTGGGAAGGCTCATACTTACTACCATTAGTTAAATGATCCACATATCTAATAGTATTACCCTCAGAATCGTATTCCACTAGGGCAAGCTGCATGCGGGAATCGTTAACATTTAAATAATAAGCTTTGTCTGCCTGAATAGCATATTTATTTCTAGTACAGTAAACCCCTGAAGCCTGCTCATAATAGCCGCCCCAAGAATAGTAGTGACCGTATCTGTAATTTGATGAATTACTTAAAGTGCCCTTGTGAACCTCACCTGTTAATCTCTCAGCATCCTCTCTAATAGCTTCAAGGTCCTCAATCACTGTAAAATCAATTGCTGTATCAATATGACTAATTAACTCGCTAGTCTCAAGCTCTAAAACCTCCTCGCAAGAATATTCGTAAAGACTGTAAGTTACATATTTTGCAGATTCATCTGCTGTGAAAATGTCACAATTACCTAAGTCCACCGACTTTATGAAGTTCTTATTCTCATCATATTCATTGATAATAAGACGTAGGAAATTGTTTGGCATTGTTATTTTTATAGATCCCTGATTTACTAAATAATAACTATCAAGTCGAATATAATCATTAATATCTTTAACTTGTCCCTTTTCATCAAAAGTTCCAACCACCCATTCAAGACTAGAATCTAGACTAGTAAGTACATTTTCATTAACTACTAAATCCTCATCTACTGCCTGCTCTGGAGTTTCAGGCTCAGGCTCAGTACTTGGTGTTTCCTCAGGAGTCTTTGTATTTTCCTCCTCACCAGCATTTTCTGTAGCTTGAAGACTTAAACTATAAGTTGAATTCTCAAGATAATATCTAAACTGTCCAATGGTTAAGCTATAATCGCTAGCATTGTAGGCTGAAATACTAAGATATTTTGTTTTTTCATTAAAACTTATTGTAGACTTGTTTGTGATTTCATCCCTTTGAATTACATTTTCATTCTCATCTAATTCATTAATAATTAAGCGAAGAGAACTAATATTAGTTTTGTAAACGTAGGTCTTTGAAGGGTCCACAGTTACTAGATTTCTAAGGCACATATAAGATGTGTAATTAAGAATCTTAGAACCGTCAGTACTTATAAGACCTCGCTTCCAAAGTCCCGGATTATTAAGATTTGTCTTACTAACATCACTAGAGTAGTCCGTGATTTTTTCCTGGCTTATTGTAAAACCCTCTGCAAAAAGATCAGAAAATCTAGTGTACGTCATTGAATAATTCGATGGATTGTAAATAGAAACTGTCACATACTTTGTTGTGTCCTTAATTATCACTTCCGAACCATCATAGATAGTATCATCATAACTAACTACGTTAAAATCCGCATCAAACTGAGACACAACTATGTAGTAATTAGAGCTTGAACAAGAAATTTTATAAACTTCTCCGGGAGTAACCCTCATATACTCCTTTGTTGATAGAAATGAATTCCATGCATCATAATGACCATTGCTTTGATAAATACCCTTTTTCCAATTGTAAAAATCGGACAAATTAACATCTTCAAAAAATGTTTCCTCAGTAGTTTCATTTGCTGCCATAGTAAGAGTACTGTTATATGTAAAATTAGTCGTGATAACAGTTGTGGCTACTAAAGCGCAGGCTAGTGCTTTCTTAAAAAAGTTTTTAAGTCTAATCATGTAGAAAAACCTCCTAAGTCAAAAAAATAAAGTCTCGTGTTTCTGGTTTATTACTATCGATTGTTGGCTTAATTAATCTGTAATTCAAATCTAGTCAATTAAGAAAATAGCATCGATACAGGCGATTTAATTGATATTTACTTTGCGTGGAATTCGTATCCTTTAAAACGCACGCTTGTTATCATATCACAAATATTTAAGTATGCGTCTAGTTTTTTACGCAATCTTGATATTTGTACCATGATTGTTTGTCTATCAGTATCAGAATATGTCCCAAATAACTTATTAGATATCTCCTCAAATGTAGTCACCTCTCCATTGTGACTAAGCAATATAACTAAAATCTCATATTCTCTGTTAGATAAACCTATCTCGTCCCCATCACAATAAACCTTATGCGCAAGATAGTTAACTGATAAATGTCCGAATTGTTCAATGGCGCTACTTTTTTCACCTCTACTTTCTTGAATGATTTCTTCCCCTATTAAAGATTTATTATACTGTCTAAATCTTCTCACATTCGCCTGAATTCTGGCATTTATCTCATTTAAACTATAAGGTTTTAAAATGAAGTCGTCTCCACCAACTTCTAAACCTTTTATCTTGTCCTCCTCAGAATCCTTGCCTGTTAAAAACAATATAGGCACATTGGTTAATTTACGCATTCTACTACAAGCTTCAAAGCCATCCATATCCGGCATCATAACATCTAATAAAATGCAATCTACTCTATTCATTTTTAAAATATCAAGGGCATCCTTACTTGAATACGCAGTGTAAACTCTATAATTCTTTTTTTCAAAAAACTTTTTATTCAAATCTATAACTTCTGAATCATCATCCACAAGAAGTACTGTAATATTATCCATAGTTTCCTCCTAAGGTCAGTAATCCCATAATAAAACAGTTATTAAAATAATGCAATTGCTTTTTTAGTTTTTCTTGATAAAGGACGTTGTTTATCATATAATATATTTATATAGTATGTGAATAATTTGATACATTTTCAAAATCTTACCAACAGTTAGAGGTATATTATGGCAATAATTATCGCAAAAATTGAGGAAACAATTATAGCCTATGTAATCATGCTTATATTAGGCGTTCATATAATCTTAACAACGAAAAAATCACGTTTACAAGGTAAGGTATTGTCCTATATTGGCATTGTACATTTATACTACATTTCTTATATATTAACTTTACTTAGCTTTACTGTGTTTAAACACAACTTCAAACCATATTTTTATTTATCTGAAATTTTAAAATTCATCTCGATTATTGGAATTAGTATATTTACCTTTACCACTATTATTTATCTCTTACATTCAAAACTATTTGATAAGAGATTTGTTGAATACATTGCAGCAATAACACTAACTATATCTATCACTTTATATGTCAGCACGCCATTTAGTGGACTAATTTTTAAAATTGATGAAAATATGCAATATATTCGTGGTCCTCTTTATTTATTTCCATATTTGATATCTTTAGTATACTATGTTTTCATTCTAATAGTAATAGTAAATTGTATAAAAACTGCATATGATAAAAATGAAAAGAAATTTGCCTTTATGTTTATTGCTTTTATTATGGTTCCTTTAGTAGGTCAATCCGTATCAAGAGCTGTAAATGTGCCAATTCTAGAAATTAGTTTGGCCATTACATTTTTAATATTCTATTTGGACTTTTCAAAAAGAAATGTGTCTACAGACTCTCTAACTGGCCTAAATAACAGGCGTTTTCTTATAACTGATCTCTACAGCTTAATGAGGCGCAAAAATAGAGATAAGCTGGTTTTACTTATGATTGATGCCAATGATTTTAAAAAGATTAATGATAATTTCGGACATCAAGAAGGGGATAAAAGTCTAATAAGGATTGGACAAGCCCTAGAGCAGTGCACATATTTTCTTAAGCATTGCACTGTTGCAAGATACGGGGGCGATGAGTTTATCATTGCCTTTATTGAAAGGCAGAATAACGACGGGCGCCTAATTGCCTACACCATTACAAAGACCCTTGAAAAGATTAATCAAGAGGAAAATGCAAAATCCGACGTTACGATTTCAATTGGAATTGAAAACTACAAAGAGGAATATTTAACTCCAGAGGAGTTTATAAAAGCGGCAGATGATGCCCTTTACGAAATAAAGAAGGAGAAGTATACATGGAAGAATTTCACTTAGTTTCAATTGAACAAGCTATTATATCCATTATAATCTTAATAATTATAGCCATTGACTTAAGTCGAACCTTTAGGCGTTCTATGCTTAGATCTAGACTTTTGGCTTTTATTGTAATAAACATCTTTTATTTAACTTTTAATTGTATAATTGATGATATAAATATTTACGAAAGCGACTCAAAGTTTTTTATTTACAGCATCTGGATAATTTACTATTCTCTTGAGATTAGTCTTCGTGCCTCACTGTTTTTATGCATGGAGTATTTAATGCGCTCAAAAATCTCCATTTCTACAAAAATAGAATATGTATGCTTAATTTTCCATTTCATTACTTTGTTTTTAATCATTTCCACTCCTTTTACGAATTTAATTTTCTACGTAGGCAAGGATTTAAAAATAGTTTATATGCCATTGTACTTTTTAGTTGACTTTACATCATACTTTTACCTGATTATAAGCGTGCTAAGGGGCACTTACTGCGCAATTATTACACCAAATAATAGGGAGAGAAGAATTTACATACTGATGCTCATTTTCCTTGCATTACCTTATGTTACCTTATTTAGTAAACTCGATCTCTGGGATGGTACAACCGCCATTTCAATCCTTATCTTTTACTTGATTATTCAGCATGAAAATATATCTAAAGACCCGCTTACAAACCTAAACGACAGAACATATCTTAATCAGGATATTGAGAAAATGTTGGCCTCAAACTTAAGGAAACGTACGGCTCTTTTAATGATTGACGGGGACCACTTTAAACAAATTAATGATAATTATGGACATCTTGAAGGGGATAAGAGTTTAATAAGACTAGCAAAAGCCATTACTGAGGGCACTAAAAATCTCCGCTTTGTATCTACTGCTAGATATGGCGGAGATGAATTTGTTGTGTGTTTTATTGAAAATTATGATAGGGAAGCTGAGGTAGTTGCCTCACGAATCTCATCAAAGCTTAAAGAGCTTAACATCATGTCTAATAGCGGCTATGAATTTAACGTTTCTATTGGCATTGCAAAATATGACGACACCATAAAGAATGCCAAGGACTTTATAGAAGCTGCCGACGCCAAGCTCTACGATGTCAAAAATAGTAGAGAAAACTAATTAGATTTCGTAACGTCTGAGTTCGCAGTTTTTCATCTTACATGCTGCAAACTCTTCATTTGTCATATCGTGAAAATAGCTCTCTACCATACGAATTATGCCATTATGAGCCACTAAAAGATAAACCTTTTGGGGCTCTTTTTTTATATCTTCTAAAAGAGAGTAGATTCTGTGAGCACATTTTAACATAGATTCTCCGCCCTCAAAGGAATTAACAAAGTTTTCCTTGGCCTTTGCAAATTCAAGACCATCTCTTGGAGTTCCCTCGTACTTGCCGAAATTTTGCTCCATAAGTCTTTCTTCTTTTCTTGCTGGGATTCCAGTGATTTCGGAAATGTGTAGGGCAGTGTCCCTAGCTCTAATTAAAGGTGAGTAGATGATTTCATCAATCTTTATATTTTCCTTCTTAATCATTTCCCCAAGTTCAATTGCCTGCTTGTGACCAAGCTCAGTCAGCTCCACGTCTGTGCTGCCACAAATCTTATTGGCCACATTCCAAACGGTCTGACCATGTCTAGTATAGTAAAAAACTGCCATAACGCCTCCTAATTTTCCATCCTTAATTTGCTTCTTTTTTCGTTCTTGAAATTCCAACTTTATTGGAATTCTAACGTTCTTGAAATTCTAAAATCAAAAGAGCCAGAGATAAATTCCTTACCTCTGACTCATTTTAACATATATTTACCTGATTAACTAATGATTTAGGCAAAAGCTCATTTTATAAAAGAGCTCTATAAAGGCCTTCGATTTCTTCTACTGTTGGCTGCTTTGGATTTCCTGGGAAACAAGCATCAGCGTGTGCTGACTCTGCAAGGAAATGTACATCCTCATCCTTAACGATATCCTTTAAATCCTTAGGAATTCCAACATCTGCAGAAAGCTTAGCAACAGCATCAACGGCTGCCTTTCTGTACTCGTCCTGAGACATATTTTCAGTACCTTCTACACCCATTGCCTTAGCAATATCTCTAAACTTCTCGCCTGTAGCATCAGCGTTGTAAGCCATGATAGATGGGAGAAGAATTGCATTTGCCACACCATGAGGTGTATCGTATACAGCACCTAGTGGGTGAGCCATTGAGTGAACCAAGCCAAGACCTACATTAGAGAAGCCCATACCTGCTACATACTGGCCAAGTGCCATGCCTTCTCTGCCTTCTGGCTTATTCTCAACAGCAGCTCTTAAGTGCTTAGAAATAAGCTCGATTGCCTTTAAATGGAACATGTCTGATAATTCCCAAGCTCCATTAGTAATATATCCTTCAATTGCATGTGTTAAAGCATCCATGCCTGTTGCAGCTGTTAAGCCCTTTGGCATTGATGACATCATGTCTGGATCAACAACAGCCACGATTGGAATATCCTTAGGATCAACACATACCATCTTACGATTCTTTTCAGCATCAGTAATTACGTAGTTAATTGTAACCTCAGCTGCAGTACCAGCAGTAGTTGGAACTGCGATAATTGGAACTGATGGTTTCTTTGTATCAGCTACACCTTCAAGGCTTCTAACGTCTGCAAAATCTGGATTGTTAATAATAATTCCGATTGCCTTTGCAGTATCCATTGATGAACCGCCACCAATTGCGATGATGTAGTCAGTTCCAGCCTTCTTAAAGCTTTCAACACCTGTCTGTACATTTTCAATAGTTGGATTAGGCTTAATGTTAGAATATAATTCATAAGCTAAACCAGCACCATCAAGCACGTCTAATACCTTCTTAGTTACCCCAAATTTTACTAAGTCTGGATCAGAGCAGACAAATGCCTTCTTAAAACCTCTTTCCTTAACTTCAGTTGCAATCTCCTTGATTGCGCCTGCCCCATGATAAGAACGTTCATTAAGTACAAATCTGTTTGCCATATAAAAACCTCCACTTATATTATTTATTTGACAATGCCACTAAATCATGTCGTTTTTGCACAAAAATATTAGTTGTCACCCGTCAAATCCTTCTAGTTAATATTTTAACACTTTTTGAATATAGTACAAGTATTTTAAGGCAAGTTTTAAAAATTATTTTTATATATCTTTTTATCTGATTTCCCTTATGAAAATGTAGTATTTGCCTGTTTTTCCAAAAAAAGTAAAGTAATACTTTGCCTCTGCTTTACAGTTAGTGATAAAGAACTTATAATTAGCCAAAAAGTGTTGGATAACAAACTAAAGATTTCAATTAATTTCTAATAGCTAATGGAATTTAAGTAAGTTACCTGATAGGAAAGGAATAAAAAATGAGATATAAATTAGCTGTCTTTGATTTAGATGGAACCCTTCTTGATACCTTAAAGGATCTTTGGGCTTCAGTAAATGTAATACTTAAGGCTCACAACCATCCTGAAAGAAGTCTTGAAGAAATCCGACAATTTGTTGGTAACGGTTCTGTAAAACTTATAGAAAGAGCAGTGCCAGCAGGTACAAGTAAAGAAGAAGAAAAAATCATCCACGATGAATATAAGGAATATTATGACAAGCATTGTAACGACTTAACTAAGGCTTACGATGGTATTTTAGATGTCCTAAAAGTTCTTAAAAATAATGGAGTAAAACTTGCCATTCTTTCAAATAAGCCAAACTTTACAGTGGAAAAGCTTAATGATATTTACTTTGAAGGTCTTTTTGAAATCGCAAGAGGCTCTCTTCCTGAGGTTGCTGTAAAGCCAGCACCAGACTCGCTTTTAAGAATTCTAGAGGAGTTAAAGATTGCAAAGGAGGATACTGTTTACATCGGCGACTCAGATGTTGATGTAAATACAGCTAAAAACGCAGGGGTTGATGAAATCGCCGTTACCTGGGGCTTTAGAGATAAGGACTTTTTAGAGGCAAACGGAGCCACAACATTTGCAAATAAATGCGAGGAACTTCTAGATTTAATCTAGTTATATAGTTCTTAAATGTAATTAAAGATGTAATCTGCCTGTTTACAGGTATTTTTTTAGCCCAATGTTATGCGATACATTTTTTTAAAAAAATTTTGCACAATCTATTATAAGGTTATATAATATTTTATGTGTCTTAATCCGGTGGAGATTTTAAATACATTTTCATCCAAATATGAAGATTATTTATGAAAAATCTCGACCAAGTTTATGGAGGTAAAAAGAATGAGTATTAGAATTGGTATTCTAGGTTATGGTAACCTCGCTCGTGGAGTTGAGAGTGCCATTAGACAAAACGATGATCTTGAACTTGTTGCTGTATTTACAAGAAGAGATCCAAAGACTGTAACTATAAAGACTGAAGGCGTTCCAGTTGATTCAGTTGATAATGTAGAAAGCTATGTTGATAAGATTGATGTCTTAGTATTAGCTGGTGGTTCTGCAACTGATTTACCAGAGCAGACTCCTAAGTACGCTAAGTTATTCAACGTAATCGACAGTTTCGATACACATGCAAGAATTCCTGAGCATTTTGCAAATGTTGATGCTTCAGCTAAGGAATCTAAGCACGTTGGAATCATCTCTATGGGATGGGATCCAGGTATGTTCTCACTTCTTCGTATGATTTCAACTTCTGTTTTACCAGAGGGTGAAAACTACACATTCTGGGGTCGTGGTGTTAGCCAGGGTCACTCAGATGCTATTAGAAGAATTGATGGCGTTGTTGATGCTAGACAGTACACAGTTCCTATTGAAGCTGCTGTTGAAAGAGTACGTTCAGGTGAAAACCCAGAACTTACAACAAGAGAAAAGCATTTAAGAGAATGCTATGTTGTAGCAGAAGAAGGCGCTGACCTTGCTCGTATCGAGAAGGAAATCAAGGAAATGCCTAACTACTTTGCAGATTACGATACAACTGTAAACTTCATCTCTGAAGAAGAATTAAAAAAGAACCATTCAGGTCTTCCACACGGTGGTTTCGTACTTAGAAGTGGTGTTACAGGCTTTGACAAGGAACATAAGCACATCATCGAATACAAGCTTACACTTGATTCAAACCCAGAATTTACAGGTTCTGTAATTGCAGCTTATGCAAGAGCAGCTTACAAGCTAGCTAATGAAGGTTCATTTGGTTGTAAGACAGTATTTGATATTGCTCCTTCATACATCAGCCCACTTTCAGGTGAGGAATTAAGAAAGCACTTATTATAATTTCATTTCGGTGGAATTGTAGTGGAATGGAGGCTCCCAGCGAAAGCTGGGAGCTTTTTTAGTGGTGTTTTGTGTTTATCCGGGAATTTTGGCATATTCTCGGGGATTTTGTCGTTTATCCGGGAATTTTGTCGTTTATCCGGGAATTTGGGCATATTTTCGGGAATTTTGTCGCCAGAATTCTAATTTTACTTTGATTTGTGGTCAAAACTTGCTATTTACTGTTTTACAGGCACAAGAATTGTTCTCTTTATTTAATTACCCTATAATTCCTTGTGACTTTTATTTAGTGATTTGCTTCCTATAAGCACAAAGCAACTTGCTTAGTCCCTTCAGGCTTATGTAGAGTAGTGACTTTTTTCTCACTTTTATTAATTTGCAGCCACATTATGTCCAATTTTTACAAAAGCATTTAAGAAAGGTCTGTGGCTATAAAAGCTAGATAAGTAGAATATAGTCACACAGCTAATAAAGAATAATAAAAGCAAGTAAAAATGAAGACAAGATTATAGTAATTTATAAAATGTCGTTTTTATCAATAATTTACAAACTGTCTTTTTTCGTATTTTACGCAATTTTTTTCAAAAATACTGTTGACAAAAAATGTCTGACCATGTATTATTAAACACGTGCTGCGGCACACAACAAATTAAGACATGCGCGAGTGGCTCAGTGGTGGAGCACCTCCTTGCCAAGGAGGGGGTCGCGGGTTCGATCCCCGTCTCGCGCTCTACTAGAAAGAAGAAGCATTTTGCTTCTTCTTTTTTTGTTGTTTAGCGAAGGAGATTGAACCTCGCTCCTTTCTGGAAGCTCTCGTATTAGAAGTGCTTCGCACTACTCGTGCCTACATATCAACTGCAAGCAGTTGCTACAATGGTTGCGTTTTTGGCTATAACTTATCCATATAATAAATACAGGCACAAGAAATCTTAATTATCTTTAATAATCAGAGAATTTCCTGTGCCCTTTTTCCACTATTATACAATTATAGCCAATTACAGCTTTTTCCGATACTAAAGCTAGAAGGATTCTTGTGCTTATTCTTACTAGATTCCTTAATCATAGCCACTCTGTGTCGTATTTTTACAAAAAGCTTATAAGAGACCCTGTGCCTGATTTATACAATTCTAAAGAATAAAGTCAAAATCACCATTTCCGTCCAGTTCCAATTAAGCAAGTTTGTGCTTTTCTTAGCTTATAATCCTTCCTATAGGCACAGAAACCCCGGCAATTCACCACTTGCTTCCTTAATCACCGACAGCTCAGCACTCCCGTCCAGTTCCAATTAAGCAAGTCTGTGCTTTTCCTAGCCTATAATCCTTCCTATAGGCACAGAAACCCCGGCAATTCACCACTTGCTTCCTTAAGCTCCGGCAGTTTACCACTTCCTACAATTCTCCAAAGATTTCCTCAATCTTCCAAGCCGGAATTACCAACGCAAATCTTACATATCCTTCTCCGAGGCTTCCAAAGCTTGTGCCTGGGGTGCAGAGGATGCCGTATTTTTCTAGGGTGTTGATAACAAAGTCGGTTGAGTTTACATTTTCATCAAGAATCTTAGCCCAGACAAACATAGAGCCCTTCGAGCCCATAGGCTTAAGGCCAAGCTTGTGAAGGTTAGCCTCTAGGACATCTCTACGCTTCTCGTATCTAGCGCAGTTTTCCTTAACGTAAGACTGGTCGCCGTCAAGGGCGGCAATAGCAGCCTTTTGATAGATGTAGCTAGTGCCGTAATCGTACTGGCTTCGGATAGATTTAAAGCTCTTTATTATATCCTCGTTTCCAATAAGGAAGGAGAGGCGTAGGCCAGTTAGATTGTAGCTTTTTGAAAGTGAGTTAAACTCGACGCCCACATCCATGGCGCCATCAGTTGCAAGAAAAGAGCCGCCCACATTTCCATCATAAATAATTTCAGAATAGGCATTATCGTGGATTATGACGATGTTGTATTTTTTAGCAAAGGCCACCAAATCCTCATAGAATTTAGGATTTGCAATGGCACCAACCGGATTAAGTGGGTAAGAAACCACCATGACCTTGGCTCTTTTAGCAAGTTCCTCATCAAAGTTTTCAAAGTCGATTAGATATCCATTTTCAGGGTAGAGGTTATAGTAAGCCACCTCGGCGCCACAAAGAAAAGGGCCTATTTCAAATATTGGATAACCAGGATTTGGCACAAGAACCAAGTCACCAGGATTTACAAGGCCAAGGCAAACGTGCGCCATACCTTCCTGTGTACCAAAGACCGATGAAATCTGATTGTGATTAAGATCGACGTTGTATCTTTTTTTGTACCATCTGATTACGCTATCTAAAAGCTCCTTGCTATCACCTAGGGAATATTTATAATTTTCAGAATCAAGAGCCGCCTTTGAAACTAGCTCCATGACCTCAGTTGATGGCTTAAAATCTGGTGTTCCCACACTAAAATTGTAAACCGATAGATTATTTTTAATTCTTTCTTGTCGTTTTTCTTCTAAAACGTTAAAAATGTTAGGGCCGAATTTCTCGCCCCTTTTTGAAAAGTCAATATACATAACTTCCTCCTAATTTACAAATACTACATGCTTATATTACTCCTTAAGTTTTAATTTAACTAGTATTTTCTATAAATTTATTTTATAATATACATGCGTGCATAAAACGTAACTTTGTAGCAAAAAAGGGAGGTATCATTAATGCAGAAATATTCGCACACATTAACAATTGACGGTAACAATTTTAATGACTTAGAAGGCTTTTACAACGAAATTGCAAGAGTTTTCACTGACGGTAGCTTTCCAATCGGGCACAATTTAGACGCCCTAAACGACCTGCTAATTGGCGGGAATGGTGTCTATAAGGTTGGGGAACCTGTGCTCATTCGTTGGGAGAACGCTGACAAAAGTAAGATTGATCTTGGTTACAACGCAACCGCTAATTATTATGATTCGAGAATGAAGAAGTGTCACCCAAGCAATAGGGCCATTTTCCAGAAGAATCTAGACGATGCCAAAAGTTACACTGGGGACACGTTATTTGATATTATTTGTAAAATGCTAGACCAGAATAAGGATCATGTTCACAACTGTAATCTTGTACTTTTATAAGAATCACCTATAGGTTTAGCCAAGAATTTAAAAAGTGAGAGATATGTAAGAAATGAAAAAGATAAGAGAAAAATTTAAATCACTAGTTTTACTTGCGCTTGTAGCCTTGCTTGTATTAATTCCTCTTGGATGCGATACATCTAGCCTAATATCTAGTGCAAATAAAGCTAACAGCCAAACACAAACTAGTATAAGTGTTAGCGAAGATGGAATCTATGATAGCAAAGATGAGGTTGCCCTCTACATTCATATCTATAACAAGCTTCCAAGCAACTACATCACAAAGGATGAAGCTAAGAAACTAGGGTGGAGTGGTGGCTCTGTAGAAAAATATAAAGAAAATTGCTGTATCGGCGGTTCTACATTTTCTAATAACGAAGGTCTACTTCCTTCAAAATCTGGCAGAACCTACAAGGAATGTGACATTGACACCTTAGGTAAAAGCAATCGTGGTGCCAAAAGAATTGTTTATTCAAACGATGGCCTGATTTACTACACCGAAGACCATTACGAAAGCTTCACGCTTTTATACGGCGAGGAGTAAATTGAAGCTATTGTGGCACGACCAGTCACAGACAAAGCGGTCGCAACACATTTTCACAATTAAAGAAAAAACAAAAAAGCTTACGCCAGAAACTAAAGGCGTAAGCTTTTATATTGCTTTCTTATTGCTATTTAATTACTTATTAACTAGTAATTCGATTTGTCGTTTACAAGATATTCTTTAACTTTCTTCTTAAGTTGAAACTTTAGTTCTAACTTTTCCATAACCTTTGAGTAATCTACATAGTAGATAAGCTTTGTTAGAACTACGAAAAGAAGTGATGCGCCAAGTACATCATAGATGCAGTGCTGCTTTAAGAATACTGTTGATAAGCAGATTAGCACGCATAATGTAAGGCTTAAGAGCTTAACAATAATATACTTCTTTTCTTTAAAAAGTTCTGATCTTAATATTGCAAATGTAACAACTAATGAATTTAAGACATGAATGCTTGGGAATACGTTAGTTGAAGTATCTGAAGCATAAAGTCTTGCCACCATCTTACCAAAAATTGTGTCAGACACATGGTCTGGTCTAAGTGTCAATCCGTTAGGATAAATCATGCAGATTGTAAGTGCAACAGACATTCCAATTATAAGGGAAAGTGCTAAGCCTCTATATTCTGCATCATTTGCCTTAAAATAAAAAACAACAACTGTTATAACAATATATAGAGCCCACAAGGTGTAGGGCACTATAAACCATTCAATAAAAGGAATAGCATCGTCAAAAGCTGTATTTAAAATATGCATTCCTGAATGCGTAAGTGTTATCTTCTTTTCTAAGGTAAAAAACCAAGGAAAATATATAAATACGTATAATCCGTAAAGTATTCTCCAATTAGTCTTTAGTAAGTTACCAATTTTACTCTTCATGGAATTTCATCTCCTTAAAATTGTATATTCCATATTATCTACCCAAATCCTCTTTGCATTATAACAAAGGGAGTTTTTTTATGCAATAAACAAATAGAAATATAACTATACAAAACCGCATAATATTTGCATTTTATGAGCTTCTATACTATAATATTTTAGGATTTGTGACAAGATTGGAGAGGGTTATGTTACAATTAAATCATATAAAGAAGTCATTAGGCGGTAAGGAGATTCTTACCGATGTAAATTTTATTTTTAATAAAGGTCAAATTTATTCAATTTTAGGAAGCCTAGGTTCTGGTAGAACTACACTATTTGAGTGTATTTGCGAAGATATTCCAGTAGACTATGGCGAAATTATTACAAGAGCTAAGAGCACTATATTTTATGCCACAAAGCAGAGTGTTTTACCTATGTATATAACAGGTTATGAATACATAGAATTCCTTTGTTCACTTAATCCTGGCTCTTTAAAGCCTAATTATTATTTGGATAAGGTAGCGATTCCAGATGATATTTGGGGCAATTTAATATGTTATTACAGTTTTGAGCATAAGAAGTTATTACAGCTTGCTGCTTTCTTGATTCAGAAGCCTTACGTTATTTTATTTGATGAGCCTTTTGATTATTGCAGTGACGAATATATCAATCATTTCTTATCTGTACTTGATGAGATGAAGGATAACCATGTAATTATTATTTCTACAGGCTTACTTAAGATTTCAGAAAAGATATCAAAGGATACAGTAATTCTTAATAATGGAGAGCTTAACTTAGTTTCTAAGGATACTATGGCAATCCCTGAGATTAGACATGCTGTGCTTGATATTTTAGGGGAGGCAGAGAATGAAATTATTTAGAAAACTTTTTGCCGACAAGATTTTGCGTTTTTATGAAGGAACTAATAATGGAATTCGTATTATTTTAAAGTTTCCTTTCCTAAACTGGCATATTGATGAGGCTACATTTACTAACATGCCAAAAACCCGTAATGCTATTGGTATTATAATGCAGCTTTTCACAGTAATCGGTGAATTTTTAAGAAGATTTATCTACTTCTTATTACTTATATATGTACCTTTTAGATTGATATCTATTGTACGACCACTTGTAGCTACAGATCAGGAATTAGCTATGATTTTCATGTTTACAATGCTTTCCATTATCTGTGGTAGCTTGGCTAATACAACGCTTTTAGCCATGGGCGATAGGGACTATTTAATGATTCGAGTAATGCTTATTAGTCCATATCTTAATTTCTTAGGAAAATTAATTTATAAGATGATAACTGACTTTATTTTCTATTTCATCTTATTACTTATATTTAAGGTTTCAATTTATAACAGTTTGATGTTATGTTTACTTGTTATTTTCACAAGGCCAATTGGTGAAATGCTTGCAATTCTTGCCTTTGATAGACTTCGTTCCCTTTATGAGAACAGAAACCTATTTAATGGTACAGTTATGGCGATTTGCGTTATTTTAACTTATGGTCTACCACTAATTAATAGAAAGATTTCTATTAACTGGTTATACGTGACACATCCAGCAATCATCGTACTTTTCTTTATTATTGGCGCTGGTTCAATGTATTTCCTTTGGTGGTATAAGTACTACAGAGTTATTATTCGTGAGGCTATTCATCTAAAGCATGAAGAATAATTTTATTTGATTTTAGAGAGGTGATCTTATGGCGGCAAACAAGGATTTAGTAAAGAATATAATATGGCGAGTCCTTGTTGTGATGCTAGTCATAGGAGTTGCCTCTATTTTTATTTTTGAAATGTATAAAACTCACGTTCAAAAGAACATGGAATTCACTTCTAGATACACCTTTAGCATCGACATTGATAAGAATGGAAATGTTGTCACTTCTGAAGATGAAGAGGAGTCAGAGACTAGTTCTGATAATGAGAATACCTACAATTTTACATCTATGTCTACAACAACTGTAGCAGATACTTGGATTGATAGTTTCCTTAATCAATTTACTGGCGTTTTTGTTCCAAGAAGTAAGAAGCTTTCTAATGTGAAGATTAATGACACAACAATCCTAGATGAGTCAACTAGAACCTGTCTTATTTCTTTTAATGCAAATGTTGTCTCGCAAAGCTCAGAGTATTTCTCCACTTGGGATGGCGTAACCCTTAATGGTAAGCTAACCTGCGAGTGGGTTGTTACATTTTCATTAGTCGACCATTACGATAATACAGCAACAGTTTACGTCTCAGCCATTCAGACACCGGAAGATTACGGAATTTCTCAATACGACGAAAGCATTCAGAATTCCGCTTCCACAACAACTGTTACAAGTAACACTTCAACAGACGAGCTCTCTAGCTATAACATTAGCAATAGTATCCTCTATGTAAGTTACAACGGCAGTTCTAGCTATATCGTAGTTCCTGTGGATATTGAGAATTTAATTTATGATTCTTCAAGCTCTACAAGTTCTAGCACAAGCTCAAGTTCAAGTGATAAGGTGGTGCTTTCCACTAGTTACATGATAAGTCAGAGCATGACTGCCTTTGTCTATGGTGGTAAATCTGTCAATGGAAACTACGTGCCTCTATCTGTGATTTACTCTAATGATAAGGGTACTAACTGGACAACTTACGAGCTTAGTTCCACTCTTAATAGCGTGGATTTTGCCTACGTTAATTTTGTAGATACGACTAACGGATTTATTGTTGTAGGTTATGACAGTAATTACGATACCGGCGTTCAAAGCTCTATTATCTATAGAACTACGGATGGTGGCGAGACTTGGACAGAGATGGGTAATACCCCTCTACAGCACCCTATTAAGGGCGTTTTAACAACGGATAATAACACAATCTTTATTTGTTATTATTACAATGAAAATTATGTCTCTAACCTTTACGTATCACATGACGGTGGCACTACATTTTCTAATATCATCCTTGAAGACCAGGAACTTGATAGCTCAGCTGCAAGTTCAGGTTCCACAACTCTTACTTGGTCCGATGTTTACAAGGATGCACTAGTTCCAATACTAGAGGATGACTCAACCATTGTTGTCTATTTAAGTCAGGGGGATAATGCCACTTATAATGATGGCAAGACCGCTGCTAAATATGCTTCAAGTGATAATGGTGTAACTTGGAATTACGTAGGTCAGTTAGAAATTAATGTAACTGAATAAGACGACTAAATATATAAACTAATAGGTCATTTTTACTATAAATAATTAATTGCGTAGCACTTTACTGTAATAAAGTAACATGCTACGCATTTTTTTATAGACATGAAAATTTCCCCTTGAAAATTCCAATTAGTTATGATAATATCTATGAAAGTTTGATAAGAAAAAAGGCATTTTTGTGTCTTTTTTTTTGCGCAAATCTAGATTTTTAAATAAATCTTTTTATGTGACTTGTCAGACAGATAGCTATAAATATCTGCTTTTTTATAGCTATATTAATATAGAGTGAAAGGAAATTGGTGACATTGATGAAAGCTTTTTTAATTCTTGAAGATGGAACGGTATTTACAGGAACCAGCATTGGTTCGACAAAGGAAGTTATTAGCGAAATTGTTTTTAATACTTCCATGACAGGATATCTCGAGGTACTAACTGATCCGTCTTATGCGGGACAGGCTGTTACTATGACTTATCCGTTAATCGGTAATTATGGAGTATGTTATGAAGATATGGAGTCGTTAAAAGCTTGGCCAGATGGCTTCATTGTTAGAGAATTATCTCGAATGCCAAGCAATTTCAGAGAAGAAGATCCTATTCAGAAATTCCTTCTGGATAATGATATCCCCGGTATTTGTGGTATTGATACAAGAGCCCTCACAAAGATTTTAAGAGAAGAGGGTACAATGAATGGAATGATTACTACTAATGAGAATTATAATCTTGATGAAATTATCCCAAGATTAAAGGAATACACAGTTAAAGGTGTTGTTAAAAAAGTAACATGTAAAGAGAAATATGTTTTAGAGGGTAAAGGTCCTAAGGTTGCCTTACTTGACTTCGGTGCTAAGAAAAACATTGCTCGTTCTCTTAATAAAAGAGGTTGCGAGGTTACTGTTTATCCAGCATTCACTAAAGCTGAGGAGATTCTGGCAACAAATCCAGACGGTATTATGTTATCTAACGGTCCTGGAGATCCAAAAGAGTGCACAGAAATAATTGAAGAAATTAAGAAGCTTTATGCTAGCAATGTTCCTATCTTTGCAATTTGTTTAGGACACCAGCTTATGGCACTTGCTACAGGAGCTGATACATATAGACTTAAGTATGGTCATAGAGGTGCTAACCATCCAGTTAAGGATTTAGCTACAGGTAAGGTTTATATCTCTTCACAGAACCACGGCTATGCTGTAGATGAATCTACACTTAACGAAAGCGTCGCTAAGTCAGCATTTATCAACGTAAATGATAAGACAAACGAAGGTTTAGCATACGTAGGAAAGAACATTTTCACAGTTCAGTTCCACCCAGAAGCTTGCGCTGGTCCACAGGATACAGCATACCTATTCGATAGATTTATGGACATGATGAAGGAGGAAAACGCAAATGCCTAAGAATCCTAATATTAAGAAAGTTTTAGTTATTGGTTCAGGACCTATTATTATTGGACAGGCTGCAGAGTTTGATTACGCTGGTACTCAGGCTTGCCGTTCACTTAAAGAAGAAGGAATTGAAGTAGTATTAGTAAACTCTAATCCTGCTACAATCATGACAGATAAAGATATTGCTGATGAGGTTTATATTGAGCCTCTTACAGTTGAAGCCCTAAAGCAGATTATCTTAAAGGAAAAGCCAGATAGTATCTTACCTACACTTGGTGGTCAGGCTGGTCTTAACCTTGCTATGGAAATCGCTGAAACAGGCTTCCTTGAAGAACAGGGTGTAAACCTTATTGGTACAACAGCTCTTACAATTAAGAAGGCTGAAGACCGTTTAATGTTCAAGGAAACAATGGAAAAGATTGGTGAGCCATGTGCAGCTTCCCTCGTAGTTAATAACGTAGAAGATGGTGAGGCATTTGCAGCTAAGATTGGCTACCCAGTAGTTCTTCGTCCTGCTTACACACTTGGTGGTTCAGGTGGTGGTATTGCCCACAACGTAGCAGAACTTAGAGAAATTCTTGAAAATGGTTTAAGACTTTCACGAGTTGGTGAAGTTTTAGTAGAAAGATGTATCGCTGGTTGGAAGGAAATCGAATACGAAGTAATGCGTGATAGCAACGGTACTTGCATTACAATTTGTAACATGGAGAACATCGATCCAGTTGGTGTACATACAGGTGATAGTATCGTAGTTGCTCCTTCTCAGACACTTTCTGATAAGGAATATCAGATGCTTAGAACATCAGCTCTTAACATTATCGACGAACTCGGAATTACAGGTGGATGTAACGTACAGTATGCCTTAAATCCAGATAGTTTTGAATATTGTGTAATCGAAGTTAACCCTAGAGTTTCAAGATCTTCAGCTCTTGCTTCAAAGGCAACTGGTTACCCAATTGCTAAGGTTGCAGCTAAGATTGCTCTTGGATATAACCTTGATGAAATCAAGAATGCAGTTACAGGAAAGACTTATGCTTCCTTTGAACCAGCTCTTGATTACTGTGTAGTAAAGATTCCTAGACTTCCATTTGATAAGTTCATCTCAGCTAAGAGAACTCTTACAACTCAGATGAAGGCAACTGGTGAAGTTATGAGTATTTGTGATAACTTCGAGGGTGGTCTTATGAAGGCTATCAGATCTCTTGAACAGCACGTAGACAGCCTTATGTCTTACGACTTTACAGGTCTTACTGATGAAGAATTACTTGAAGACCTTGCAGTTGTAGATGATAGAAGAATCTGGAAGATTGCAGAAGGTTTAAGAAGACATATTAAGCCAGCTAAGATGCATGAAATCACAAAGATTGACCTTTGGTTTATCGATAAGTTACAGATTATTGTAGATATGGAAAATGCTTTAAAGAGAGGTCCTTTAACAAAGGAATTACTTGCTGAAGCTAAGAGAATTGAATTCCCAGATAATGTTATCGGTGAATTAACTGGTAAGACTGAGAAGGAAATTAAGGCACTTCGTAATGAATATAACATTCATGCAGCCTTTAAGATGGTTGATACATGTGCCGCTGAGTTTGATTCAGAAACACCTTACTACTATTCAGTATACGGTAGCCAGAATGAAGCTAGCGAAACACATGATAAGAAGAAGGTATTAGTACTTGGTTCAGGTCCTATTAGAATCGGTCAGGGTATCGAGTTCGACTTCTGTTCAGTACACTGTACATGGGCATTCAAGAAGGAAGGCTATGAAACAATCATTATCAACAACAACCCAGAGACAGTTTCTACTGACTTTGATATAGCTGATAAGCTTTACTTCGAACCACTTACTGCAGAAGATGTTGAATCAATTGTAGAACACGAAAAACCAGATGGAGCAGTAGTTCAGTTTGGTGGACAAACAGCTATTAAGTTAACAGAAAGCCTTATGGAAATGGGTGTACCTATCCTTGGTACTAAGGCTGAAGATGTTGATGCAGCTGAAGATAGAGAATTATTTGATGAAATCCTTGAAAAAACTCAGATTCCTAGAGCTAAAGGTCAGACAGTCTACACAGTAGAAGAGGCTCTAAAGGCAGCTAACGAGCTTGGCTACCCAGTACTTGTAAGACCATCATATGTACTTGGTGGACAGGGTATGCAGATTGCTGTAAGTGATGAAGATGTTGTAGAATTCATGGAAATCATTAACAGAATTAAGCAGGATCATCCAATCCTTGTAGATAAGTACTTAATGGGTAAGGAAATCGAAGTCGATGCAGTTTGCGACGGCGAAGACATTTTAATCCCAGGTATTATGGAGCATATTGAAAGAGCTGGTATCCACTCAGGTGACTCAATCTCAGTTTACCCAGCTAAGTCAATTAGCCCTAAGATTGTAGATATGATTGAAGATTACACAGGAAGACTTGCAAGAGCTCTTCATGTAAAGGGTATGATTAACATCCAGTTCATCGTATACAACGATCAGGTTTATGTAATCGAGGTTAACCCTCGTTCAAGCCGTACAGTTCCATACATCAGTAAGGTAACTGGTATTCCAATCGTTAAGCTTGCAACTCGTGTAATTAACGGTGCAAAGATTCGTGACTTAGGCTATGAACCAGGCTTACAGAAGGCTGCTGACTACTACGCAATTAAGATGCCTGTATTCTCATTCGAGAAGATCAGAGGCGCTGATATTAGCTTAGGACCAGAAATGAAGTCAACAGGTGAGTGTCTTGGTATCTCTAAGGACTTCGATGAAGCTCTTTACAAGGCATTTACAGGCGCTGGCGTTAGACTTCCAAAGCATAAGCAGATCATTATGACACTTGCAGATGCTGATAAGGAAGATGGTGTAGATATCGCTAAGAGATTCGAGGCTCTTGGATATAAGATTTACGCTTCAAGAGGTACAGCTAAGGTATTTAAGGAACATGGAATAAACGTTTACCAGGTTAACAAGATTGGCCAGGAAGCTCCAACACTCCTTGATCTTATCTTAGGCCATAGAATCGACCTTGTAATTGATACTCCTGAAAATGGTATCGAAAGAGCCCACGATGGTTTCTTAATCAGAAGATACGCCATCGAAACAGGTGTAAACTGCTTAACAAGCTTAGATACTGCACACGCACTTATCTCAAGTTTAGAGCATGCATTTAACAATAAAGACCTTTCAATCATCGATATTGCAACAATCGATAACAGAGGCAACTAATAAATCAGGGCCCCAAAGCAATTAAGCTTTGGGGCTTTTTTTAGCCTTCTGTTAAAGATAATAGTATTTTAATAAATAGTTTATTCTTTTACGTGGACTGACATTTTCTCTAATGATATAATTATATTAAATTTTAAATATTAGGAGATTTTATCTATATGAAGAAAAATATATTAGTTCTCTTATCTATGGGATTATTACTATTTTTGCAGGGCTGTAATTTTGCTAACCCAATGAACTACTTTAAATCAGCAGATTCTAGTAGATTAGAAGAGACAAGTGAAGAAGCAACCGAAGAGGAAACTAGTAAAAGCTCAAACTCTAGTGTAATTAACACTAACGAAACAAGTGCTACAAGCGAAGGTGAAACTACAGAAAGCACTGAAGCAGAGGTTAATACTGAAAGTTCTCTTTTAGTTTATTCTATTGGAAATGCAGTAAATACAGAGTCTAACTCACTTACATTAGAAGATAAAAACTACTCTGTAAACTATGCAAACTACGATATTTCAAACGCCAATGCACTTGAAACAGCAGATTTAATTAAGATTGAGACTGCAATTAATGAAAATTTAGCCTCTAATAACTACGTAATAGTAGTTACTAGCACACAGACTTGCGAGGAGTTGTCATATTTTCTTAATCTAACTCTTAGCTCAGAGAATAAGATAGCTGTCATTAGCACAGAAATCCTTGATAATAAGTATGCCCTTGTAGATAGCGATATTACAAACTATCTAGGTCAGCTAACTACAAGCGAGCTTTCAGGCAACATCTTAACTGCTAAGATTGGTGATTCTTTAGAAAATGTATCAACTAATCCAGTTTCAAATGAGAACAAAATTGATATCACAGACCTTAAGGATTTATCTTATGTTTCCATTGTCTATGACTATTTAGGCAACGACGGTTCAATCCTTGAAAAGGCTATATCAAATTCAGACGGTATAATTTTAGTTACAACTAATAAATCAGGCGAAGTCTCAGAAACTGCAAGCGAGATTATAAATTCTAACTATTCCGGAGTTCCTGTAATTATTGTTTCTGCAAATGAGAACACAGACCTAAGCAATTATCACACTCCAACACAGTCAAGAATTCTTTTATCTCTTGCACTTGCAAAGGGTGCAAACATGGATGAAATAAAGGATTACTTTACAACATATTAATGTAAATACTTTCAATAATGCGTATTTTATGTTATTCTAATACAGTAGGTTTAGGGGAAAAGGGCTAGTATTTAACCCTAAAGTAATAGATTTTTACAGACAATGATATACTAGCACTAGCTGCCTACAAGTAATAATGAAAGGCTTGCACAAGTTAGGGAGATGCAAGGGTGGTTTTTTATGGACGCTATTAAAGCTAAAGATATTACAAGACATATCTTTAAGGATGAAGATAAGGGAATCGAAATGATGGAGGGGCTTAATCTTTCAGATAGCATTGAGGTTATGACAAAGATAATTCCTGGGCTAGTTAATGCAGCTAAGGAAAAGGGCAATGTTAATGATGAAGGATACTTTAATAGTCTATATAAAATTTATAATAAGGTATTAGTTGAAAAATTAAAGAAGCAGGATCATCTTTGGATGGTTTACTGCGATACTACAGCTTACCCATATATGGTTGATGATGATTTAATCGTTCTTTACAATTATCACAATCACGAGAAGGTAGAACAGCAGTTAAAGAAGGCTGGCTACAAGGTTTCTTTAGGAATCGAAAGCCCAGAAACTTTCTTTAATGAAATTGGTCATATGTACCGTAACGGATATAAGAATATTCGCTTCACAGACGGTATTACAAATGACTATAAGATTTCAAGAGAAGAATTTGCGACTTATGATGCATTTTTCAAGAACGAAGACTATGTAACTAATCCAGGTCTTCAGAATTCCATGATTTCTTTCTTCCAGGAATTCAGAAAAGAAGGAAAGACAGAAACTAAGGAAGAAATCTTAAAGTCACACGAAGTTCTTATGTTTAAGGCAATGAAGAATGCTGAATACATGGTTCCATGTATCAAGGAAGAGACAGAAACTGAAGTTTCTATTTCACATCCATTCATTGACTTAACAGATAAGGTTTCCCATGCTGAAGGCGAGCAGATTATTTCAGTTCCTGTATTTACAGACGGTTTTGAAATGGACAAGTGCTACAAGGATCAGCACGAGAACATGCTTTACAAGTTCGAAGAACTCATTGACTTAATGGACGAACTTGAGGCTTCAGGTATTATTATTAATGCCTTAGGAATTAGCTACTTCCTATCTGTAGAGAATATGAAGAAGATTAATTCTGAATACTAATTAACAATTAACTGAATAAGCAATAACTACTATAGGTTGGCAAACCATAAATGCATGGGGTAGAGATGAGAAAAAGGGTAGATAAATTATTAATAGGAGTTATTATTACACTGGCACTTTTATTTTTAAGTGCCAGTGTATTTGCAATATACGCTAATCTTAAAGATTTCAATAATAAGAAGAATGACAATTCTGTTTTAGTAGACGTTGCTGCAGAAGAAGGCAATGTCTATATCACTGTGTCTAGCACTGAGGGTGAAACCACCAAAAAAGCAGAGCTAGAGAGCTTATCTAACATAGAAGATAGTTCTGAAGAAAATGTAAGTCTAACGGCAGAATCTACAAGCCAAAAAGAAGAAACCAATCCCGAAGAAGAAATTGAATATGGCCTCGATGAGGATCCAAACGACAATGGATATACAGATGCTGATGCGGATGCAGACATTAACACTAACAGTGACAGCATTGAAAATCTAGTACAAAATGTTCCTAAAATTAATAGTGAAAGTGAAGGAGCTAATATTATTATTCTAGATCCAGGTCATGGCGGCTCAGATCCTGGAAAAGACGTAGGTTCTGTATATGAAAAGGATATTAACCTTGCAGTTGCCTTAATTATACGTGATGTTTTAGAAAGCTCTGGCTATACTGTTTATATGACAAGAGAATCCGATGAATACATGTCTTTAAATGACAGAGTCTATTTTGAAAATCAGTATTACGACGCTTTATTTGTTAGTATTCACTGTAATTCTAATGTAAGTTCTTCTGTAAAAGGAATGGAACTTTATTATTACAATTCTAGCGAAGAAGCCAGTAGATTTGCCTATTATCTAGCAAGTTCCGGCTATAATATCAAAAGCATTTACAATGACTTTAGAGTTTTAAAATACGCAACCGAAAGTTCCCTTCTTATTGAACTAGGCTATCTTTCAAATGCTGCGGACTATAAATTACTAACTGATACAGGCTATCAATCAATAGTTGCTCATGATGTGGCAAATGCTATAATTTATACATTAAGCAATAAATAGAAAATCATTTATCTTCTATAATTGCTACATAAAAAAGTGCAAATGCACAAAAAATAGTAATGGCTATTGAAGTAAAAATAATTTAATGGTAAAATAGCATTACCAAAATACGTGCAATGCACAAAAACAAGGAGTAGCACTATGGAGATTAAGAGAGATTCATACCTTGAACAGTTAAAGATAAGAAAAGATAACGGAATGATTAAGATTATCACGGGAATCAGGAGATGCGGCAAATCATTCCTGTTATTTGTGTTGTTTAAGAAATATTTATTGGAAAATGGTGTAGATAATGACCACATCATTGAAATTGCTTTAGATGGCATTGAAAATGAGGAACTGAGAGATCCAAAGAAGTGTTATCAGCATATTAAAGAGCGGGTGGAAGATGACAGGAAGTATTATCTGCTCTTGGACGAAGTACAGTTTATGCCACGATTTGAAGAAGTGCTGAATAGTTTGCTTCGTATCAGTAACATTGATGTGTATGTAACCGGCAGTAATTCAAAATTTTTATCTAGTGATATTGTAACTGAATTTAGAGGCAGAGGAGATGAAATCAGAATTTATCCGTTGTCTTTTGCAGAGTTCTATGCGGCTTATGATGGAGATTATGATGATGCTTGGGAAGAATATATGATATACGGTGGTTTACCACAAGTGGCACAATTTTCTGTAGAACGCCAGAAAGCTGAGTATCTTAAAAATATTTTTACCAATGTTTATATCAAGGATGTGGTAGAGCGAAACAGAATTCAAAATGTTGATGAGATTGGAACTTTGGTGGACATTCTTGCTTCTGCCATAGGAGCACCTACCAATCCAACAAAAATATCAAATACTTTCAAAAGTGAGAGAGGTATCAATTACAGCAATAAAACTATATCCAATCATATTGATTATTTGACAGAGGCATTTTTGATTTCTAAAGCGAACCGGTATGATATTAAGGGGAGAAAATATGTAGGAGCCAATCTGAAATACTATTTTTCGGATATAGGACTTAGAAATGCCAGACTAAACTTCAGACAGCAGGAGCCGACTCATATTATGGAGAACATTGTTTATAATGAGTTGCTTGTGCGTGGCTACAATGTAGATGTTGGTATTGTGGATGTATTTGCAAAGAATAGTGACGGAAAGAGAGTTCATAAGCAGCTAGAGGTTGATTTTGTAGTAAACCAGGGCAGTCAGAGATATTACATTCAGGTGGCTTATGATATGACTTCTGAGGAAAAGCAAACACAGGAACTTAATTCACTTCGAAATATTCCGGATTCATTTAAGAAGATTGTTATAGTAAATGGAACAAAAAAGCCTTGGAGAAATGAGGAAGGCTTTGTAATCATGGGCATGAAATATTTTCTGCTCAATGAGAATAGTTTGGAGTTTTAGTATATAAGGAGATAATTATTTATTTTGCTGGCAATTTATCTTTATAATATTAGCCTCAAAAACTAGATTATATTTTGCCGATGTGGTAAAATATAATTACAAAGGAGATGCTAAAATGAAGTATTTATCAGTATCAGAGGCGGCAAAGAAAATTTCTGTATCAGAAAGAAGCATTAGAAATTATTGCCAAACTGGCAAAATATCTGGAGCAATTTTAGAAGGAAATAGTTGGAAAATTCCAGAAGATTTTAAGAAGCCAGAAAGAAAAAAAAGAAATACAGCAATACCAACTAAATTTATTGATCGCCTAAAATTTGAAAGAAAAGAAAAAATAAAAAATAGCATTTATCACAAGCTTCAAATAGATTTTACTTATAATTCAAATCATATTGAAGGAAGCCGATTAAGTCATGAACAAACACAATACATTTTTAAAACTAATACAATTGGAGTTTCTGATGAAGTAATCAATGTAGATGATGTAATTGAAACAAGTAATCACTTTGCTTGTATAGATTATATTATTGATAGCTATAATTATAAGCTAAATGAAAGCTACATTAAGAAATTACATTTTCTATTAAAGCAGGGAACTTCCGATTCTAGGAAGTCCTGGTTTAGAGTTGGTGATTATAAATTACTTGAAAATGAAGTTGGCGGACAAGAAACAGCTAAGCCTGAGGAAGTAAAAACTGCGATAAAAAATCTAATCAAAAACTATGAAAACAAGGATAATATTGGCTTAGAAGATATTATAGAATTCCATTATAACTTTGAAAAAATCCATCCTTTTCAAGATGGAAATGGGCGTGTTGGACGACTTATTATGTTTAAGGAATGCATTAAACACGACATAATTCCTTTTATAATTGAGGAAGATTTAAAACTGTATTATTACAGAGGGCTTCATAATTGGAATGAAGAAAAGGGATATCTGCTTGATACCTGTGGTTTAGCCCAAAACAGATTTAAACAGATTTTAGATTATTATAAATTAAAGATTTAAGGAGGGTTTTATCCCCTCCTCTTATTGATTCTTTTTTAACTTCGTTAAACACGGATTTAGCGAATATTATTCTTCACCTCTCTACTATTTATAATATTAATAACAATACGTAGTACTTATTTCTTATTTCTTATAATTATTATTGACTTAAAATATTTCAAACATTAATATGAAATTGTAGCAAATATAATTTATAAAGGGGGATAAATTATGCATATTTTATTTAATGTACTAATGGATGTAACTGCAGTTGAAGGGCCTGATGGGTCAACTTCAATTAGAATGTCTGGAGGAACAGACCCAAGTGCTTTGGATTTACCACTTCCATATTTAATTGTTGGATATGCAGTAATCATAGCATGTATTCTTTTTATTTTAGTAAAACTTGTAAAAGCAATTCGCCTACGCTTCTTTTCAAGGACAATTACAGTTAAAGCAAATATTGAGAGTAAGTTTGTTGAGGAATATGAAGATTATGACATGTTAAATGCTGGACGTGGAAAGCTTTACCTCCGCCCTAACAAAGGCATGTTTGAAAAAAACAAATCATATAGGGTTATCTTCAAAACAATAGATAATAAAACTGTTGATTTAGCTATGTCAAAAGATAATTATGAAAGATTAAATATTGGGGATTCAAAAACTCTTACCTTTAAAGGTAAAGATTTTATTGATTTCAAATAAGCTAAATTTTAAAACAATTTAAACACACAATTCTAAAAATTATATTTTTAGAATTGTGTGCATTTTATTTTAGCTTTATTTTTTATAAACTACCACTCTCCTGTAAGCTGTTCTAATCGATTTTTTTCAAAGTTTTTTGGATTTTATCGATTAGAGTCACTATCTATAATATATATTTTATACACCGCACTTAATTCAAATCATTTTTATTAAAATCAATTTGAATTAAATCGATCTAAAAAAAGATACAATGACTTTCTAACTCCAGCCTTCTAATCCAGCGTTTTTAATTGCTGTCATCATTCTCTTTTTCACACCTGGAGCATGTTCATTTATCTCCTTTAAAAGCTCTCTTACGTAGGTTCTATTTGTTGTTTTGTCGTAAGGACAAGGATTCTTTTCTATTGGTAATTTATACTTATTTTTAAAGCCCACAATATCCGCAACTGGTGCATATATAAGAGGTCTTATAACCGTTAAATTGCAATCATCAAATTTTGTAACTGGCCAAAAGCTACAAAATCTACCTTCATATATTAAAGCCATCATCATAGTTTCAACCACATCATCCATATTGTGAGCATAGGCGATTTTATTGCAATTATTTACAAGGGCTTCAGTTTTAAAGGCACCCTTTCTTAGTCTAGCGCAAAGGGAGCACTCACCATTTTTAACCATGCCAGCAATTTTAGTTTTAACTCGAATATATTCCACATCAAGTTCCTTACATAAGTCCTCTAATTTAGATGTGTCAAAGCCCTCATAACCTAGGTCTATTGTGATAGCTACTAAACTAAATTTCTTTGGATAAAATTTTCTTAAACCCGCAAGGGCATACAAAAGAGTTAAAGAATCTTTTCCACCAGATATTCCAATGGCAATTCTGTCCCCATCTTCTATCATCTTATAATCATCAAGAGCTTTTCGCACATAGCTATATAATTTCTGTAATTTCATACTAACCTCAAATTAGTCTAAATCTATAATTCATCTACTATAATTCGTCTACTATAATTCATCTATATCCCCATCAAGCTTTGGCAATCTAATAAAGAATATCATTGCCATTACAAGGGCTGGTACAAATGTTAAAACGTAGGCAACGGGCTGTGCTTCCTGAATTCCTGCAAGGCCTCTAATTTTAGCCAAGATAATTAATGTTGGTATGAAAAATATACCACTTCTTAAGGCTGATAAAACTGAGGCTCTTAGTTTGTTGCCTGTAGTTTGGAAAAGCATTTCCGTAACTACTGTAATAGGAACGAAAAGAAGTGTCAACATCTGAAGCTTTAAAGCTCTTGTTCCAATTTCAATAACCTCAGGATCATTTCTAAAAATTCCAATTAGACCGTCTGCATTCACAAGCACAATGGATAAGCCAATAATTACTAAAAGCTCTGCCATAAAGAAAGTAAATACATAGGCTTTTCTTAATCTAGAATACTTCTTAGCTCCATAATTAAATCCACTAACTGGCTGGAAGCCCTGACCAATACCAATGGCAACAGACATTACAAAGAATACGATTCTTGAAACGATACTCATGGCAGCAACTGCTCCATCGCCATAAACTGACGCCTGAGTATTAAGTAGCACTGTAGCCACACTGTTTAGGCCCTGTCTTAGTAAACTTGGAAAACCTGTTGTCATAATATTTAGAATAAAATGGACATCTGCCACAAAGTTTTCTTTCTTAAGCTTAACAATAGTCTTGCCTCTAATAAACATGCTAATAAGAATTGAAAAACTTACTAACTGACTAAGGGCTGTTGATAAACCAGCACCAGCAATTCCCATATTTAAGCCAAACATAAGGATTGGATCAAGGGCCATATTAAGAACTGCTCCTGTCATAAGGCCCACCATACCAAGGGCTGCCTTACCCTCATAACGAAGAATGTTATTAAGAGTTAGGGAACTTGCCATAAAAGGTGATGCAAATAAAATAAAGATTATATAGTCTTTTGCATAAACTGCAATAGTATCTGTACTACCAAGTAGCACTACTAACTGGTCAAGAAATGGTAGACCAATAATTATGAAAATAATTCCAAAAAGAAAAGAGCAAGTAAAACCTGTTGTTGCTGTCTTACTTGCATTTTCAATATCTTTACTACCAAGACTTCTAGATAAAATACTTCCAGAACCTTGGCCAAACATAAAACCAAATGCTTGAATAATGGCCATGAAACCAAAAACCACACCTACTGCTCCACTTGCTGAAGTACCAAGCAAACCAACGAAAGCAGTATCTACCATGTTATAAATATTTGTTACAAGCATACTTATAACTGTAGGAACTGAGAGTCTAAGTATAAGTGAAGGAATTGGTGACTCCGCCATTTTCTCGTAATAAGTCATTTTTTTAATCGAACTCATATTAAATTAACTCCTTTATATATACACTTATATTATCCTCTCATAAAAATTTTAAGTCAATAAAAGCCTGTAGTTTTAAGAAAAACTTTAAAAAACAACGAACTTACTCCATATTCTTTAAAGCATCTGTCATTGGAATCCTCTTTATAAGCTTAAAGCAAACTAAAGCTGCCACAATAAAGCCCACAAAAGCAAGAAGGCCAATCTTTAACATTGAGGCATAGCCTAAATAATAAGAAAGCCAGCCATCCATAGTCTTTAAATACCATCTCCAAACCTGAGCCATAAGTATATCTGCAAGGAATACGCTGATGGCAATGGATACAAATGCAACAATTCCCGTGGCCATAATGTAGAGGCTTGCGATTTCACCATTTTTAAAACCAAGAACCTTAACCATGGAAATTGAAAGGGAATTTCTTTCAGTGATTATCTTAGTTAACACGATTACAAGAAGGGCTGAAACAATAACAAGCACCACTCTAAAGAAGCCCATCATACCACCCATGGAGTGATCTAGCTGTCTTGAAACCTTTGTTATGTCCTCCTCATCAATAACGCTAACGATATATTTATCCTCAATGTCAGTTATTTCTTCATCAGAAAGGAAACCAGTATATGAGCCTTCCTCCAAATCAAAAGTCTCATTATAGGCATCGTTATCCATAAAAATACATAATGCACCCTGATAGTCATAAATTCCTACTATTTCAAAATCATAAGTCTTATCTCCATACTTTTCCTTTAAACTAATACTATCTCCAGTCTTTAAATGGAATTTATCTGCATAACAACTTGATACATAGACTTCATTTTCAGATAAATCCTTAGAAAAGTTAATGTAATCGTTATCCTTTAGGACCCCGTAAACTCCAATAGGCTCAGAAACTCTTACGCCGTCTGTGGTCTCAAGACTTGTGTAGCTATACTTTTTAGCGTTTTTGGTTTCTGTTGTAATTTCCTTGCCATTTTCATCAATAGTAGTTTTTAAAACGTATTGATAGTTGGCAAACATCTCTTCCACGCTAGTCTTTTGATATTGATGGATAGTTTCTGGCATAGCAGTTGCAAATGTAAGTAAAAATACTACAAAGAAAAGACCGAGGGCTAAAATTAAGTAACCACCAGCATTTTGAAGCATGATTCTTAGACGGAATCTCTTCATAAATTTCCATCTAGGAAGTCGAATAGCTTTTGATCTCTTACTTCTACTTAAGTTTCCACGAAGGAAGTTTAAAATATCCATGCGAATCTTTGATACGATTACAAGGAAATTAACCACTAGCATAATCACAACTGGAATCAAAGTTGTATATATAAAGGCATCCACGCTCCAAACTGTCTTGTAAGTTGGAAGGGAATAGCTATTGTAATAAAGGGACACGGCTACATTTTTCAAATAAGTATAGCCAAGAATGTTACCAAAAATCGCTGCAAGGAAAGTCACAAGACTTGGAATAAAAAGATAATGTCTTAAAATTTCACCCCTTGTATAGCCTGAAGCCCTTAAAGTTCCAATAGTTGTAGCCTCTTTATGAATTGTATTTCTTGCACTAACTGCAAAAATAAAAGCAATTACAATTACAAAGACAATTAGTAAAATGTAACTCATGCTTAAGTCCCCTTCTAAATCATCAGGGGCAAAGTTAATGCCGTTATTTAAGTAAGCTGGAACAAAGTCCACAATGTTGTTTTCATTGCCAAGAGTACTATCAAAATAGCAAGCCTTCACCTCAGCTACCACATTTTCTAATAAATCCTCTGCCTTTTCCTTAGCTTCAGTATCATTAACAGGTGTTTCATTATACTTATAAGCATATGAAAATTTCTCATTATCATCAATATTTTCATAAGCCTCATCTATAACAACAGCAACATTAAAACTTAATGCATCAAACATAAAGTCTGAATTATTCTCATAAAGACAAACATAATCTGGAAGTGAAATAAAGCCAGTTATTGTAAATGCATTGTCATCTACATATACTGTATCTCCTATTTTTAAATCATTATTATCAGCATGCATTCTATCAATAGCAATTTCTGAATTTGTGGATGGAAGCTTTCCTTCCATAAGACAAGCTTTATCAACATTCAATCGATTTTTAAAGACTCTGACTGTGGCATCTTTCTCACCGTCATTATCATTATCCTGACTGCAGTCCTTATAGAATTCCTCATAAAGGCTAATGTCATAACTTTCTAACTTTTCCTTTAAATCAGAACTAAGCTCTGACTCAAACTGAAATCGACCATCTTCTGTATTATATTCTTCATAACTGCCATTTAAAGCCTTCATCATACTTTCATTTCCAACAAACATTGCTGAAACAAAGCCAATAACAAGGGCTAGAATAAGAAATAGGCTTAAGTTCTTTAGCCAATCTTTCTTTAATTCTCTTTTATATCTTTTACGTAAAGGATTCTTCATATTCTGCCTCCTCTACCATTCTAGCTTGTCAGCTGAAATTTTATTGTTGTTAGTAATATTCTCTCTAATATTGCCATCAAGTAGCTTAATTGTGTGATCTGCCATAGCTGAAATCGCTGCATTGTGAGTAACCATAACAATGGTGTTGCCATACTTTTTATTCACATCTTCAATAAGCTTTAAAATTTCTTTTGATGTGTTAAAATCTAGGGCTCCCGTAGGTTCATCGCAAAGTAAAATGTCTGGATTTTTCACAATAGCTCTACCAATAGAAGTTCTTTGCTGTTGTCCACCAGATAGTTGATTTGGTAGCTTATATCTGTGCTCCCAAAGGCCAAGGGTCTTAATTAAATCATCAATATCAAGAGGATTATCTGAAAGGTAAGCACCTACCTCAATATTTTCCTTAACATTAAGATTAGGAATTAAGTTATATAGCTGGAAAACATAGCCCAAATGCTTACGTCTATATAAAGTAAGTGACTTCTCATTCATGTCCTCTAGTTTGTCGCTGTTAATTGAAATGTAGCCTGAATCAGCTGTGTCGATACCTCCAATAATGTTTAGAAGTGTAGATTTTCCCGAACCTGAAGGTCCAAGTAAAACGCAAAATTCTCCCTTTCTTACTTTAAAGGAAAGACCCTTTAGTACCTCTTGCTTTGAGTCTCCTTCCCCGTAAGATTTAAAAAGATTATTAATCTCTAAAAAATGTTCTTCTCCCATAAAGTCACTCCTTATTAAATTTTTCATTTTAGTCAAATGTAAAAAAACTAACTATAATAAAACAAGGTAAACTTGCCTTACTAAAGTTAGTTTAGTCTAATTGTATTTAACTGTCAATAAATTGAAGAAACAATATACATCAGTATATCTCTTTATTTCTTCCAATCTTATTTTTTGAAAAAATTTTATCGAAATGTCCTTTTTTTACATTTAAAAATGAGTATGTCTTAAAATTACATTCTAAGAAGCAATTCTTTTTCTACTACCTCACCATTTCTAATGTACTGTCTTGGAACTCGCTTGCTTACTGCACAAGTTAATTCGTAAGGAATTGTTCCGGCAAGTGCTGCAAGTTCATCTAGCGAATTATTTTCACCAAAAATCTCAACCTCTGAACCTACATCTACTAAAGGCTTGTCAGTAATATCAATCATGCACATATCCATGCAAATCTTACCACGCTGTGGTGCAAGACCCTGCTTAGTCATAAGACTACACTTATTAGAAAGGCTTCTAAAGAATCCATCAGCATAGCCATAAGGAACTACGCCTATTCTTGTCTGCTTGTCTGTTACATAGATTCCGCCATAACTAATAGCTGTTCCTGCAGGATAAATCTTAATTGTGCTAATTGTAGTCTTAAGTGTCATAGCTGGCTTAAGACCCCATTCTCTTGCAAATTCGCCATAACCATATAGAAGTAAACCTGGTCTTACCATATCAAGATAAGTTTCCTTAAATCTAACTGTGGCTCCTGTGTTAGCGCAGTGTCTAATAGCAAATTTTCTACCAAGCTTTTCCTCAACTGCTGTAATTACATCAGTAAAGAGCTTGAACTGGTGCTTAGTATATGCATCATTCTTCTCACCAAATTCATCAGCTACTGCAAAATGTGTAAATATACCTTCCACATCAAGGCCTGGCATATTGCATGCTTCTACTATACCTTCAACACCTGTACCAAAGCTTTCATTATCGCAAAGATAACCAAGTCTAGACATACCTGTATCCACCTTAATGTGAACCTTTAAATTACCACCACACTTGACTGCCTCTGCACTGTACTCTACAGCTTTAGCCTTACATGTAACTGCCTGAGTAATATTATACTTAATAAGTCTTTCCACCTGTTCCTTAGGTGTATGACCAAGAATTAAAATAGGCATAGTTACATCATTAACTCTTAATTCTAGAGCTTCATCTATACTACTAACTGCTAAATAATTAGCACCTAGTTCCTGTAAAAGTTTTCCAACTCTTATACTGCCATGACCATAGGCATCCGCCTTTACAACTCCTAAAAACTTAACATCTTCTCCAATATGTTCTTTAATAGTTTTGTAGTTGTAGGCAATAGCATCTAAATTTATGTTAGCCCATGTACGTCTTAATGTAGATTCCATAAATCCTTCTCCTTAATAAATTAAATCTCAAACCATTATAGTCCTATGCTAATAAATTATCAAACGGACTAGTTCTGAAATTTTGATAGAGTTTTTTTATTCATCATAACAAGAAGAGTTGTAGTTTCTGTGATAATTTCATCAGGATCTACACTGCCCTTTATCTTACCCTGATTAAGGGAAATAACGTTTACACCATATTTTTTACGAAGATCTAACTGCTTTAAGCTCTTACCAATCCATTCCTTTCTTGGCTGAAGTTCAACTATACAAATATCATCATCAAGCTCGTAAAATTCCAAAAATCCACTAGACACAAGACGTCTTGCTGTTCTAAATCCACTTTCCTCTTCTGGATATACAATTTCGTCAGCACCAATCTTTTCAAGTACTGAACCCATTCTCGCAGAACCAGCCTTAGCTACCACGTGCTTAACGCCACTTTCCTTAGCTACCATTACACACATAATACTAGCCTCAAGATTCATACCCATACATACAATAGCGCAATCAACATTAGAAATACCAAGCGCCTTAATATTATCAGCATCTGTAAGGTCTGTTGCTGCTGCCACAGAAACCCTTGAAGAATAATCCTCAATTATTTCCTCATCATTATCAACTACCATAACATCTGCATCACTTTCTATTAATTTATCAGCTACGGCCTGTCCAAATTTTCCTAAACCAAAAACTGCATATGAATTATATCTCATTATAAACTCCTTTCCTTATCCCACAATAAACTTACCCTTTGCATACTTAATATCATTTTGATCTGAATGTGAAGTTGCAAAGAATAGTGCCATTGAAAGAGTACCAATTCTACCTGCATACATTCCAACTATAATAATAGCTCTACCTATTAAATCAAGATTTGCTGTAACAGATCTAGATAAGCCTACTGTACCTGTTGCACTAAAGACTTCATAAGCCGCATCTAGTGCAGATATATTTTCAAAATGTATCAAAAGAATTGTAAGCATCATAGTAAATGTTAAGCTAAAAGTAATAATAGCAGTCGCCTTATTAATAAGGTTATAAGATACTCTCTTTCCATAGATAACATTTTCATTACGATTTCTAATAAAGGCAAAAGCATTAAGTGCAATAACAAAAACTGTCATAGTTTTCACACCACCGGCTGTACCTACTGGAGAACCTCCAATAAACATAAGAATGCATCCCACTATACAAGAAGTAGATTTAAGTCCATCCTGTGCAATAGTTGCAAAACCTGCAGTTCTATAAGTAACTGACTGGAAGATTGACGCCATAATCTTATTAGGAAGAGACATATTTCCAATAGTAGCTGGATTATCCCATTCAAAAACAAGGGTAGTTATTGCGCCAAAAACAATAAGCCCTAGAGTTAATAAAACAACTACCTTAGTATGTTCATTTAATCTTCTCCATATATTCCTAAAAGAAATCTTCCTACTAAAGGCCTTCTTAGTTACATAAATAACATCAAACCATACCACATATCCAATACCACCTAGAATAATAAGGGTAATTGTTACAATATTAATAAGGTAATCATTATAATAATTCATTAAAGAGTTAGAGCCTAAAACATCCATACCCGCATTACAAAAAGCAGATACAGCATTAAAGATAGAAGCCCAAATACCCTTAAATAGCCCAAATTCTGGTATGAAACGAATCATATAAAGAAGAGCTCCAATAGCTTCAACTAATAAGCTGCCCTTAACTACTCTCTTTAAGAACTTAATAAGTCCTTTAATAGAGTCTAAATTATAGTAATCCTGAATAAGAATTCTAGTTCTAAGGCTAAACTTCTTTCTTAAAGCCATCATAAGCATAGAATAAATTGTGATAACTCCAAATCCACCAATCTGGATTAATACAAGTATTATAATCTGACCAAAGAGTGTCCAATGGGAAAATGTATCTACAACTACAAGTCCCGTAACACATATTGATGTTGTAGAAGTAAAGAGAGCTGTTGAAAATGTTGTAGTCTCTCCCTTAACAGTAGCTGCCGGCAACATAAGTAAACCGGCACCTACTAAAATTGCTACTATAAAACCCAATAAAATTATTTGGGTAGAAGTCATGTGTTTTGATATTTCCGAATTCTCGTATACGCTTTTCATTTGAAAAAACTCCTATTATCTAATTATTTAGATAATAGCACATGTTAGACTAGTAGTAAAGAAACTTAACTTTTTTAAATATAGTATATATACATTAGTATAGGAAATTATATTTATCTTTGGTAAAACTTCTTATGCAAAAACCTCTTCTGCAACTTCCTTTACAAGCTTAAGCTTCTTCCATTGATCTTCAAAATCTAGCTTATTTCCAATTTCACAAGAGGCAAAGCCGCACTGTGGGCTAATTGATAATCTCTCAAGTGGAATGTACTTTGTAGCCGCCTTAATTCTTTCAATTAAAGCTTCCTTTCTTTCTAGGCTTGCTCTCTTTGTAGTAACAAGACCAAGGACTACATTTTTGTCCTCACTTACATACTTTAAAGGTTCAAAGCCGCCACTTCTTGCGTCATCAAATTCAAGATAATAGCTATTTACATTTTCACCGGCAAATAAAACTTCTGCTACCGCATCGTATGGGCCGGAATTAGCATAAGTTGAATGGAAATTACCACGGCAAATGTGAGTTGTAATATCCATATCCTTTGGAAGTGCGTCAATTACTGCATTGTTTAAGTTCTTATGGAATTCCTGAATCTTTACTGATTCCTCCTTTGACACTCCATAAGCTAAATGTCCCTTGTCATCTGCAAGCATGCCCCAAGTACAGTCATCTAGCTGTAAGTGTCTGCAGCCTGCATCGTATAACTGCTTGCAAACTTCAGTGTAGGCAGAAATTAAATCCTTCGCCAATTCATTTTCATCCTTATAAAACTGAAGGCTAGGTTCTCTAAGCACTGGCATCCAAAACTGAGCAAAAACCTGGGCTGGGGCTGGAATTGTCTGTTTTGCAAATGTATTCTCATCCTCAAAGTTTTGTACAAACTTGAAATGCTCCACAAAAGGATGCTCCTTAGGTGCTCTAAACTTTCCAGTTAAATAAGTATCATCAATCATTGCTGCCTCATCATGGAAAGGAAGGCCTGTAGCTGTCTTTTTATGGCCTACTCCCTCAAAGCCCCACATAAAGTCAAGATGCCAAGTAGCTCTTCTAAACTCACCATCAGTAATAACTCCATAGCCTAATTCCTTCTGCTTATCTATAAGTTCCTTTATACACTCATCTTCTACTTCTTTTAATTCTACTTGATTAATCTTTCCTTCCTCAAAGGCAGCTCTTGCTTCCTTTAACTTCTCTGGTCTTAAAAAACTTCCTACGTAATCAAATTTTAATCTTTTATCTGCCATAATTACCTCCAAATCTGTTTAATTGTATACATTTTAATTGATAATTTCTTATAAATGAAATACAATAAATCTAGCTTTGTGATAAATTTTTTCTATGGAAATTATTTTTAGTTTAAACCGGAGGTGCATCATGACTCTAAAGCAATTAGAATACATTGTTACTGCTGCCAAGCTTGGTAACATTACAGAAGCTGCCAACAAACTCTTCCTATCACAACCTAGCCTTACCCATGCAATTCTAGAACTAGAAAAGGAAATGGGAATTACCATATTTAATAGAAAAAATAAAGGTATCACTGTAACAAAAGAAGGGGAGGAATTTTTAGGCTATGCAAGACAGGTGCTAGAACAGGCCAACTTACTTACTGAGCGCTACACCGCCATTAGTAATAGAAAGCCAAGATTTTGCGTATCCTGCCAGCACTACTCTTTTGCTGTAAATGCTTTCGTTGACGTAATTAAAGAATATGATAGTAATCAGTACGACTTCATTTTAAGAGAAACACAGACAAACGAGATCATCTCAGATGTGGCAAATCTAAAAAGTGAAATCGGCATAATCTACTTATCAAAGGAGAATAGCGACGTACTAACAAAGCTCTTTAAGAAAAACGACCTAATCTTTGAAGAACTAATTAAGACCACTCCTCATGTCTTTATTGCTAATAGTCACCCCCTAGCAAAGAAGGATAAGCTAAGCCTAAAAGATTTAGAGAACTACCCTTATCTATCCTATGAGCAAGGAGACTATAACTCCTTCTACTATTCAGAAGAATTATTAAGTTCTATAGATAGAAAGAAGAACATTATGGTTCGTGATAGAGCCACCCTCTTTAACCTAGCTGTAGGTCTTAATGGCTACACTGTCTGCTCAGGTATTATTAGTAAAGAGCTAAACGGCGGTAATATTATTTCAAAACCCCTTATATCAGATGAGTTTATGAGTATTGGTACTTTAAGAAAGAAAGGGCTGGTATCCTCTATATATGGAGAGGCTTATTTAGAGGCCATAAGAAAATATATCTAAACAATAATATATTAATTGACAAAAAAATCATAAAACAATAATATAGTTATGTTGCTAAATTGTTTATGAGGAATGTAAAATGGATAATTCATTTAAAAACAGACTTAAAGATTTCATAAAACTTCTATTAATGATAATTTTTTTCTGTATCATTTTATCCATAACAAGAATTGGATGTCCAATAAAATTTATAACTGGAATTTCCTGTCCTGGATGTGGTATGACAAGAGCTTGGATTTATCTTTTACATGGAGATATACACTTAGCTTTTTATTATCACCCTCTTTTTTTCTTAGTTCCAATTGCTTTCTTAGTAACATTTTTAAATGGCAAGTTTATAAGTAAGTATCGTAATATCATATTGTTATTAATCTTACTCGCTTTTATTCTTGTCTACATTATAAGGATGGTATCCGGTGACAACGAAATTGTTACATTTCATCCATCCAATAATATTATTAATCGCATACTGCGAAATATGAGGAGGTAAAAGGAATGTTTTGTGTCAATTGTGGTTCAAAAGTAGAAGGCAACGAAAAGTTTTGTCCTAATTGTGGTGCGCCAATTAATGCAAACAATAATAACAATGCCAACTACAATACAAACAATTCCAATGAAGGTTTTAACAACTTCACAGATAGCGTTAATCAAGCATTTGATAATGCTGAACAAAGTTTAGGTAGTGCAGTAAATGATGTAAAACAATCATTTAACAATGCAGGTCAGCCATATAGAGGTGAAGCCCTTAACACTAACCGAAGCTTATTAGGTTACATCGTTTTATCAATAATCACTTGTGGCATTTACAGTTATTACTTTATTTACAAATTAGCTTATGATGTAAATATTGCTTGTGACGGTGATGGAGAAAAAACTGGTGGCTTAGTTGCATTTATAGTTTTATCTTTCATTACATGTGGTATATACGCTCTTATTTGGTACTACAAATTAGGTAATCGTCTTGCAGAAAATGCACCAAGATATAATCTACATTTCAGTGAAAATGGTACAACTATACTTATGTGGTACCTTTTCGGTGTTATATTATGTGGCATAGGTCCATTTATTGCAATGCATATCTTAATTAAAAACACAAATAAGATTTGTTCAGCTTACAACTATTCTAGAGGATTAGTCTAATCAAAATAAATAAGATTATAATCAAAAAGGCAACTACTTAGTATTACTAAATAGTTGCCTTTACTAATTAATTTCTTTTGCTTATCAATATCCAATAGCAAGCAATTCTAGAGCTCATCCAAAGCCTCATCCAGCTTTGTTAGATACTCCTTAAATTGTAGCTTTTCCTCTAAACTAAAGTCCTTTGTGGCACTTTTATTATTATCAGATAGAAGTTCTGAGACTTCCTTGTGAAAAGAAAGTGCTAGTTTTGTAGGATATACGTGATTAATTCGCTTATCCTTCTCATCTTTTTCTCTATAGATATAGCCCTTATCTTCTAAGCTTTTTAGAACTCTAGCAGTAAAGCCTTTATCAACGTACACGTATTCAGATATCTGCTCTTGCGTAAAACCCTTGTTATTACATATGGCCATATATATAGGAAATTCTCCAGCAGTAAGATTATACTTTGTCATCATTTTCGAAATCTTAATCTGCTGCTTTCTTGCTATGAAAGCAATAAGTCGAAGTATTCTTACATTTTCATCCATAATAATAAATCTCCTCTAATTCTGCATTCTAGTTAGTCTCTTAATCTCCCTAAAGGCAAAGACCCCTGAAACTATGGCTGCTACTAAATCTGCCACTGGTCCTGCAAACATAATACCATCAATCTTAAAGAATAATGGAAGGATTAAAAGTAGTGGCAATAGGAAAATAATCTGTCTTGTAAGGGATAAGAAGCCACCAATCTTTGCCTTTCCAATAGCTGTAAAGAAATTCGAGCTTGTAAGCTGTAGGAAATTAAGCATTGTAAAGAATAGATAGATTTTAAAATATCTCACTGCAAATAGGTAGTAAGTCTCGCTTGTTCCCTTGCCAAAGATAGAAATAATCTCTCTTGGGAAGAAGAAGAATAAAACCCATGCGATGCAAGATATAATAAAGCTTACTCTAATAGTCTTTTTGTAGACCTCAATAACTCTGTCATATTTTCTAGCGCCGTAATTAAAGCTAGCAATAGGCTGCATTCCCTGAGACATACCAATGACAAAGGATAGATAAACCTGATTTACCTTTGTGGCAATACCAACTACTGCAATAGCTGTCTCTGCCCCATAAATTGAAATTGCCCCGTAATACTTTAGAGAATTATTTAAAACAATCTGTACAAGCATCATGGCAAGCTGATTTATAAAAGGCGCCACCCCTAGAGATATGGTTGGGAAAATGTATCTTGTCTGCATACGGAAATGCTTAAGCCCTAAATTCACCGACTTAGTATGGGCTAAATAATAAATTACAAATAGGCAAGATACGCACTGGCCAATTACTGTGGCAATAGCTGCACCTGCCATGCCGTATCCCAGTACAAATACAAAAAGAGCATCAAGTATAGTATTAACAATAGCGCCTACTAAGTTACAAAGCATACTAATCTTAGGTCTGCCATCAGCTCTAATTAAGTGTCCACCTGTGGTTGTAAGAATTAGCATTGGAAAACCTATTGCTGTAATTCTAGTATACTCACAAGATAGTGGAAGGATTGAACTAGATGCTCCAAAAAATGTAAGCATAGGTACCAGAAAAATCTCAGCAATAAAAGATAGCACAATACCACAAATAAACGCTGTTATTGCTGCATTTCCCATAAAATATTCTGCCATATCCTCTCTTTGCTTACCCATATGAATATTAAAAGTTGATGCTCCTCCTATACCAAATAAAAGAGCAATGGCTATACATGACGTAGATAGAGGGAAAGCAATATTAGTTGCCGCATTACCTAACTCTCCCACCTTCTGTCCAATAAAGAACTGATCCACTATGTTATATAGGGAACCTACAAGCATAGACACAATGCTTGGAATTGCAAAGCTTCTAATAAGCTTGCTTACTGGCTCCACAGCAAGTGGATTATTATTAAAATTTACCTCTTCCTTCATAAAATAAAACTCCTATAAACATTTTTTTCATCAATGATAATATTTTATATTAGTTGACTTGTCAACCTTTTTCTCTATAAAAGATTGAAGGAAATTAAGATTAATGGTAAACTAATTCATGAAGGGCATTTGCTAAAGAAAAGCTTATATTTATGCCCCTTGCCTAGCCTTAAGTAAGCTAGTAAATTAAACAAAACGGAGGAAAATTTTATGTGGAAAGAACGTAAAAGATTATGGTGTGGATTGCCTTGGACTTTTACAGTATATAGCGGAGACGATCAAAGACTCTTTGTAGAAACTGGTTTCTTTAACAAGAGTCAGGATGAATGTCGTCTATATAGAATTCTTGACATTTCAGTTACAAGATCATTTGGTCAAAGACTTTTTGGTCTTGGTACAATAAAGCTTTGTACATCAGATAAAACACTTGGTGATTTTGAAATTAAGAATATCAAACACGTTATGGCTGTAAAAGAAGAATTATCTCAGGCTGTTGAAATTATGCGTGATAAGAAGAGAGTAACTAGTAGAGAGTTCCTCGGGCATGAAGAAGATGAACATGATATGCTTGATGGAGACTATGAAAACTAATGAATAAAGAATCATCAGTCTTTACAAAGCCTTGGCTTGTGTTTATTCTAGCGCTACTCTGTTGTTTTTTATGGGGTAGCGCTTTTCCATGCATTAAGATTGGTTATAAGCTTTTTAATATAGACTCTACTGATACAGCTTCCCAGATTCTTTTTGCAGGAATTCGTTTCTTCCTAGCCGGTATCCTTACAATTACCATTGGAAGTTTAATTGATAGACGTTTTCTTTTTCCAAAAAAGGGTTCCTTTAAAATGATTTCAACCCTAAGTCTTTTCCAGACTATTATTCAGTACTTCTTCTTTTATGCTGGCCTTGCCCATGCATCAGGAGTTAAGTCATCAATCATTAATAGTATGACAACCTTTTTTGCCATACTAATCGCTTGTCTTGTAAGAAAGCAGGAAAAACTTACTATTTATAAGATTCTTGGATGTTTCCTTGGAATCGCAGGTGTTGTAATCGTTTCATTATCAGATGGCGACTTTGGTTCAAGCTTTGCCCTAAACGGCGAAGGCTTCATCCTTATTGCTGCTGTCTCTTATGCTATTTCATCAGTACTTGTAAAGGAATTCTCCCTTAAGGAAAATCCTGTAGTACTTAGTGGCTATCAATTCCTAATTGGTGGCCTTGTTATGATAATTGTTAGCTTAATCCTTGGCGCTAGTATTTCAGTAAATTCTGTTGGCGCTGTGATTCTTTTAATTTATATGGCTATGATTAGTGCTGTTGCCTACTCAGTTTGGGGCATTTTATTAAAATATAACCCTGTATCTAAGGTAACAATCTACGGCTTTACAAACCCAATCTTTGGTGCCCTACTATCTGCCATCTTCTTAAAGGAATACGATAAGCTAAACCTTAATTGCCTTCTTGCCCTAATCCTTGTATCCATCGGTATTTACGTGGTTAACAAGTTTGGTGGAAAGAAAGCCTAAACTTTGGAGGTAATTATATGAAGAAAGTAGCTGTAATTAACGATTTATCAGGCTTTGGAAAATGTTCTTTATCCGTAGCCCTACCTATAATATCGGTTTTATCAGTTCAGTGTGTTCCCCTAGCCACTGCTGTTTTCACATCTCAGACAGGCTTTGAAGACTATTCCTACACTGACCTTACAGACATGATTGAGGAATACATTAAAAACTGGAAATTAAATAACGCAAGCTTTGATGGCATTTACTCTGGCTACATCACAGATCACAAGCAGGCTATTCTAGTTAAACGTTTCATTGAGGAATTTAGAAAAGAGGATACATTTTTACTAATCGACCCAGTACTTGGGGATGACGGTGAAACCTATAAGATGTTTACTAACGACCTGCTAAACATCCACAAGGAACTTACAAGACAGGCCAATATCATCACTCCAAACCTAACGGAGGCTTGCCTTCTTGCTGACATTCCTGTAGGGGACATTTTAAAATGTAATAAAGAACGCGACTCACTAATTGCCCTTGCAAGTTCTGCAGCCACTATATTAAGTAAGAACGCCCTTACAAATCAGGAGGTTATTATTACTGGTATTAGTGTCCGTGAAGGAGATTCTTATTACATTTATAATCTCGTTTTATCAGAGGGTGAGATTAACTTAAGTAAGACTCCTATGATTGATAAGAGCTTTTCTGGTACAGGAGACATCTTCGCCTCTATTATTACAGCACTTAAGCTAAACGGCCTTATGACTTTTAAGGCTGTGGAGATTGCCCAGGACTTTATAGCCGAGGCTATTAATGATACACCAAATGATGCTGATACAAGAGATGGAGTTTACTTTGAAAAGGAACTTGCAAATCTTGCCAGTGTCTTAAGAGATAATATTTATTATTAAAATCAGATTATATACTAAAAAGAGCCGCTAATTTAGCGGCTCTAGTGCATTAAATTTTTCTATTATTGTTTTATATTTTTACCACATTTCGGTAGTTTTCTCCTAGTAATTTTTTTATTTATCTATATGTCCATTATGTAAGCTTATGTACTAGTCAATAATAAATTGTAGGCCTAGTAATTGTAGATATCAAAGTAAATTGCACCTGGGATGCCATCATTTTCACAAGTAGAAATAATTGAATTCTTTGTTGAAGTTACTGTACTTCTAATTGATGACTGTGATGATGAACTTGGTGTTGTTACTGAATATCCACTTGGTAACTTATTGCTTGATGCACCTGAGAATGCATAAACTTTAGACCATGTCTTAATTGTAAGTGGCTGAATGTAATAGTTGTAACCATTATCAAAGGCTACACAGTAAGAGAAGGAACCTGTTACTGAACTATTGTTATTATCAAAGCCCTTGCTGTCATGATCAAATGTTAAGCAGTGTGAAAATACTCTTGTTGCTGTACTTGTTGAGTAAGCTGAGCCCATCTTAAAGCCGTTAGGGTTACCATCGTAGTTTGAACCTGTCCAAGATGAAATTGAAATTGTTCCTGCGCTTGTAACAATAAAGCTTGATGTTGGTAATGAGAATGTTCCCTTAGCATAATTTGATGCAAATGATGAATCCTTAGCCATGATTAACTGTACTAATAAAAGGTTAGTATCAAGTTCATCGCCATTGTCAAAGTCGTACTTACCTGTAAATACATCTGGATTACCATTGTTCCAGCAAGCACACTGAGTATATGTAAGATCTGGAGTTACATCTCCTGACTTATCATATGAATCCCAACCATCATCTGAGTTATCCCATGCGTAGCAGCAATAGAATGTGTTTCCTGAACCTGCTCCAAGCTTTGGTGCAAATCCATCTGCATTACCACCAAGTGTATAAACGTCACAGTTACGGTAGCTTGATACATACTCAATTGTGTTAGAGTAAGCGCCACTTGTAATCTGTAGACCCGCATCGTTATTGTATCTTGTTACTACGTTAGAAACTGTATTGTTTCCTGCTGAAGAACCCTTAATCTGAATACCATTATCTGGTGCCTTTTGAACAATTAAGTTCTTAATTGTATAGTAAGATCCTGTAATTCTAATACCTACAGCGCTATCTGATGTAGACTTACCAATATAGCTGCTAAGGAAAGAAGAAAAATCAAGTACAGGATAAGAACCATCACTGTTTTGAACACCAATAATCTGTACATTTGCATTTGATGTTGAAAGGGCGATTTGTCCTGAACAAGAAATAGTTGTTCCCTTTACATATACCTTACCGCCACCTGCTTTTTCAGCACTAGCAATAGCTGATACAAGGCTTGAGTAAGATGTAACTACAGTACCATCAGAAGTATCTGTTGTGCTAGATGAACTTGATGATGAACTGCTTGATGAACTACTTGAGCTTGATGAACTACTTGAGCTTGATGAATCAATTGCCTCAAATACGAACTGCTGGCAAGCAAGTCCGTTATATGTCCAAGTATCAATATTTCCACCTGAAGCTGTTGACCAACCATAGACATCAAGGGCTTGAGCGCCACCACTAACTACAGTTGTTAAACAATAAACGCCATCTGTTCCTGTTGTTACAACATTAAACTGCTGTGCAGTAGAACCGTTAGCACTACAAATATCAATGTTAGTACCATCTGTTGTTCCACCATAATAAACATCAAGCATTCTTCCACCTGACATACCATTTGTAAGTGTAATTACGTTATTACCCTTATTAGTTACATACCATCTCTGGCTCTTATCACCAAGACCAGTTTCCTGATCTACGTTAGCGAAATCTGAATCGCTATCTCCAGTTACATCTAAGTACTTCTGGCTATTTACATTTTTAATGTAATACCAACCATCAGAAATCTCGTATGAGCTTGATGATGATGAAGATGAAGAATTAGAATCTACCTGAATCTTATAGATGTTAATTCCGCTATTAGAAGAGTAAAGGTAAACATATCCTGATGAACCTGAATAGCTATAGCTTTGTGTGCTAGCTGTTGTAGATGCTGTAAGTGTTGTAAGCTGATTGCCTGAAGCATCTGCTACTACTAATGATCTACTTGATGAACCTGAGCTCATCATTGTTACCTTAATTGTGTCATTACCTGAAACAGGAACCTTTACGGCACGGTAAGAAGTTGAACCACTACCTCCTGTTGCTAGACAATATGTGTACTCTGTTCCATTGACAGTCTGTGTGTCTGCCTTAACACTCATAGTCTTTGAGCTTGTTGCAATAAGTGTTAAACCATCTACTGTTGTAGTAGATGAAATAGTTCCTAGGCTCTTAAAACTGCTATTCTTGAAATTCCAAGATGTAGTTGTAGATGCCGATGCAGTGAAACTCATAGAACTTGCAAAAGTAGCAAAAGCCACAACGAAAGCTAATACTGCTGTTAAGCTTGTTCTAAGGCCTCTTTTCAAAATCGATCTCATAAAACCTCCCATAAAATTTAATGCAAAAATATCTTAGCATTTTATAAAAACTTTTTATATAGTAAAAAAGTTGGTTTTAGGTCTATTTTTTAGGCACTTTTAACATATAAATAGCGTAAAAGTATCATTTTCTTGTTAAATGTAATCATATACTAGTACTTAAGAACCAACAAAATACAATCTGACTAATCCTAGTCTAGAAGTATAAAAAAAATTCCCCCTCTTAGAGGGGGATTTTTAATATTAACTTATATATTTGATTAATTTTTCTCATCATAATTGCTAGATAAGACTCTCATAGAGTTTAAAATTGCAATTACAGCAACACCAACGTCAGCAAAAACTGCTTCCCACATAGTTGCAAGTCCAAAAGCGCCTAAAGCTAAAACTATAATCTTAACTCCAAGGGCAAATACAACATTTTGCTTAACAATTCTAAGAGTTTTTCTTGCAATTCGAACTAATTTAGGAATCTTTCTTAAGTCATCATCCATAATTACAACATCTGCGGCCTCAATAGCTGCATCAGAACCTAAGCTACCCATAGCAATACCCACATCCGCTCTCATAAGTACTGGAGCGTCGTTAATACCATCGCCAACAAAGCCAAGCTTCTCGTCCTTCTTGCAAGCCTTAATAAGCTCTTCCACGTTAGAAACCTTGTCTGTTGGAAGTAACTCATATCTGCAATCTGTTAAAGAAAGCTCCTTTGAAACAGCCATGGCCACTTCTTTTCTATCGCCAGTAAGCATTACAAGCTTTGAAACGCCTACCTTTGATAAAGCCTTCATAGCTTCCTTAGAACCTTCCTTAATCACATCAGAAATAATGATGTAACCTGCAAACTTGCCATCAACAGCTATGTAACAAATTGTTGCTGGACTGTCATTTATCTCACAGTCAATGCCATTTGCCTGCATTAACTTATAATTACCAATTAAAACTTCTCTCTTATTAACTACTGAGCTAATACCCTGACCTGATACTTCCTGCTGATTAGAGATAAGGCTTAAATCTACGTCTTTACCGTAAGCTGTAAGAATAGATTTAGCAATTGGATGTGTTGAAAATTTTTCAGCATAGGCAGCGTAGTAAAGAATATCTTCCTTACTAAAACCGTTAAGATTAATAACTTCACTAACCTTAAATTCACCCTTAGTTAAAGTACCTGTCTTATCAAAGACAAGGCTCTTCATTTGAGCAATAGCCTCTAAATAGTTACTACCCTTAACTAATACACCAATCTTTGAAGCTGCACCAATACCACCAAAGAAACCAAGTGGCACTGAAATAACCATAGCACAAGGGCAAGATACAATTAAGAAAATACATGCTCTGTGAATCCAGCTTACATAAGCAAAGTTACCTGACATAATTCCAAGAATAGTTGGTGGAACTAATGCAAGTAAAACAGCGCCTATAGTAACTACTGGTGTGTAATACTTAGCAAATCTAGTAATGAAATTCTCCATTCTAGACTTCTTAGATGATGCATTTTCCACAAGCTCTAAGATCTTACTTACTGTAGAATCTTCATAAGCCTTAGTAGTTCTAATCTTAATGGCTGTATCTCCATTGACACATCCACTAATTACATCTGCCCCAGGGCTTACCTTTCTTGGTACTGACTCCCCTGTAAGGGCTGCAGTATCTACAAAAGACTCCCCTTCTATAACAACTCCATCAATAGGAATCTTCTCACCTGGTCTAACTAAAATAATTGATCCAACTTCTACATCTTCTGGGTCAACTTCTGATATGTTGCCCTCTTCATCTTCTAAATTTGCAAAATCAGGAGCGATACTCATCATCTCAGCAATTGAAGCTCTAGACTTACCAACTGCGTAAGACTGGAACAACTCACCTACCTGATAGAAAAGCATAACTGCTACACTTTCTGTAAATTCCCCTGTGGCAAATGCAGCAAATGTTGCAATCATCATAAGGAAATTCTCATCAAATACATGACCTTTAGAAATGTTCTTAAAGGCTCTTAAAATTACATCATAGCCTATAATTAAATAAGGTACTAAAAAGGCTATGGCCACTGCAAGTATTGGAAAGCCTTCAAGTGCTCCTAGCTTATCTGCTATAAACAAACAAGCATAGAGAATACCTGAAACAATAATTCTTGCTCGCATCTTTTTTTGTTTCTTAGTCATACTATCTCCTATTGTCACAATCCTTAGTTTACATAACTCTTGGGCTTTGTGACGCATTTTCCAATAAATCTAAATATAAATCTTTGACAAATAGAAATTATAAAATAACCTCAAATTCGTCTTCTGCCTTCTTACCTGCCTTAATTGCCTTCTCAAGTACTTCTTCAAAGCAATCATCTTCTGCTTCTAACATAAACTTCTGTGTGAGGAAATTAACAGATGCATCCTTTACACCCTCAACCTTCTTAATTGCTTCCTCAACCTTTGCTGCGCAGTTAGCACAATCAATTTCACACTTAAATTTCTTCTTCATAATGAATTACCTTCCTTTTCTTAAATTTAGTTAATACTCTTAGAATATATATTCTCTTAAATTTATCCTATAAATTATCTTATTATTCTTCTATGTGTTCTCTTCCCTGGTCAATTATTGTTCTAACGTGATCATCTGCTAGAAAATAAATAACCTGCTTTCCTTCTCTTCTGCTACCAACTAGCTTTGAATTTTTTAGAATCTTTAGCTGATGTGAAACTGCTGACTGAGTCATGTTTAGGGTGTCTGCTAAGTCGCATACGCAAATCTCTGATTCGAAAAGAGCAAAGAGAATTCTAATTCTAGTAGAATCTCCAAAGACCTTAAAGAGTTCAGCTAAATCATATAACTCATCCTCAGAAGGCATAGCGGAAAATACCTCTTTTACTTTCTCTGTATGAATATGTTTAATATCACATCTATCTACGTCATTTATTGCCATCAGTTAAGACCTCCGTTTGTTTATTTAACTCCTATAAGACTTTTCTTAATGAGTTAAACATATGAGCAAGTGTTCATATGTTGTAATTTAAATATACCACTTTCTAAGCTGATGTCAATAGAAAGTGGTAATATTTATGAAAGTTCTTCCATTATCTGTTTAACCTTATCCTTATTCTCTACAAAGAGTCTACTAAGGATTGGATCAAAATGTTTACCTATATTATCGTTAATAATAAGCATAGCCTCATCAAAGCTGTAGGCTCTCTTATAGCATCGCTCCGAAACTAGGGCATCAAAGACATCTGCCACAGACATGATTCTTGCTGAAATTGGAATTTCCTCTCCCTTAAGACCATAAGGATAACCACTGCCATCCCACTTTTCATGGTGGAAAGTGGCCACATCTGAAGCTATATTAATAAACTCGATTTCCTCAATACTTCCAAGGGCTTCTCTAATAATTCTTCCACCCTCTTTAGTGTGATTTTGCATAATGGTATATTCATCATGAGTTAAGATTCCTGGTTTCTTTAAAATGGAATCTGGTACATTAATCTTACCAATATCATGCATAGGCGCTGCCTTTACAAGGAATTCAATGTAATCCTTAGTGAGGATGTTAGTGTAATAACCTTGGTTCTTTGCAAGCTGTGCTAACATTTTCACATAAGCACTAGTTCTTGCAATATGCATGCCCGTATCTCCATCACGACTTTCAATCAAAGAAGCCATAGCATCTATAGTGCTATTCTGGATACTCATGATTCTATTATTATGTTCGTTTATCTCTTCGCTTTGCTTATTGACCTTAAACTCTAGGATATCACTGTAATCTTCTAGCTTTGAAGTTATCTGATTACATAAATAGACAATTACAAGTGTAGTGGCAATAATAACAATAATTGCTACCACTGAGATGATACTAATACTTATAAGTCGGTACTTAAGAGTGTCTTGGGCTACCTTTACCTCGTCATTAATCTGCTCCTCTAAAACATTTAATTCCTTATTTATACTTAAGACCTTGTTATTAATAACATCGCTTACATAGCTTTCTGCCTCTTCATAATTTCCAGCCTCAATATATTCTTCCACCTTAGAAACCATATTTAAATACTCATTAAGCTCTTCGCTTATGTTACTATACATGGTTCCATAATTGTCGCTAAGGGCACTTTCTGAAAGCTCACTAAGTATTGCTCTTATATCCTCTTCAGTATTAATGGATTCATAATAGCTATTACCCACATAAGACTCTTCTGACCAAACCTTACCGTATACGTAAAAGTTCTCCTTATAAATATCTTCCGTCAAAGATTCTATATGATTCTTGTCTTGAAAATTCATAGTTACAATAGTTTCAAACTCATCTATTGCCCGCTCTATATTAATCTTCAAAACTAAAATTACTACAATACTAACAGCACCCAAAAATATAACTAACAATGCAGTTAAAAGGGATGTTGTTCTATCTGATTTTTTGCCAAGCATGTTATCCTCCCTGCATGCTGTAAAGCATAATAAAAATGACGTTGTTTAATATTCTTAAACAACGCCATAATTATAACATATATCTATATAGATAAAAATACTTTATTTATTTAATTTTTCTCTATTCTAGCTCAAAAGCACCAGTATATAACTGATAATATGTACCCTTTTGATCAATTAAGGCATCATGATCGCCTCTTTCAATGATTCGGCCATGGTCAAGAACCATAATAGCCTTACTGTTTCTAACTGTTGATAATCTATGGGCAATAACAAATACTGTTCTACCAAACATAAGATTATCCATACCCGCCTGAACAATAGCCTCAGTTCTTGTATCAATTGATGATGTAGCCTCATCAAGGATCATTACAGGTGGGTTAGCTACAGCAGCTCTAGCAATTGAGAGTAACTGTCTCTGACCCTGTGAAAGATTGGCACCATTAGCTGTAAGCATTGTATTATAACCATCTGGTAATCTTTCAATGAAGTGATGAGCGTTGGCAAGCTTTGCAGCTGCAATACATTCTTCATCTGTGGCATTTAACTTACCATATCTAATATTATCAAGAACTGTACCTGTAAAGAGGTTAACTTCCTGTAAAACGATACCAAGAGAACGTCTAAGGTCAGTCTTTCTAATTTTATTTATGTTAATACCATCATAGCGAATCTTGCCATCTTCAATATCATAGAATCTGTTAATAAGGTTAGTAATTGTTGTCTTACCTGCACCTGTTGCACCAACGAAGGCAATCTTCTGACCTGGTTTTGCATAAAGGGAAACATCATGTAAAACTAACTTATTCTTAACATAACCAAAGTCAACATCCTCTAAAACAATATCACCCTTTAAAGGAGTGTAAGTTACTGTTCCATCTGCCTTATGTGGATGCTTCCAAGCCCAAAGAGAAGTGTCCTCATCGGCCTCAACTAGCTCGCCTTCCTTAGTATATTTTGCACGAACAAGTGTAACGTAACCCTCATCATATTCTGGTTCCTGATCCATAAGTTCAAATACTCTTCTAGCACCAGCAAGACCCATAGCAATCATTGATACCTGCATAGATACCTGGCCAACTGTCTGTGATAACTGTCTAGACATAGAAAGGAAGGAAATAATAATACCAAGCGAAACAGCTCCATGAGCACCTGTGAAAATGTTTTGTAAGCTTAAATTATAAACTGAGTAATAAACTAACAAACCACCAACTACTGCTAAAACTACGTACATAATATTACCGATATTACCTAGAGTTGGCATAAGCATATTACCGTATTTATTAGCCTTATCACTAGCTTCGAATAACTCTTCGTTAATCTTTTTAAAGGCTTCTTTACTTTCTTCTTCATGATTAAAGACCTTAATAACCTTAGAGCCTTCCATCATTTCCTCAACGAAACCTTCTTCCTTAGCAAGAGTTCTTTGCTGAGCCATCATATACTTAGCGGAATTTCCACCGAAATTCTTTACTACTCTTGTCATTAGGAAAATGAATACACCTACCACTACTGTAAGCCAAATACTATAAAAGCACATCATAATAATGATACCTGCAATTGTAAGACCTGACTGGAAAAGCTGTGGTAAACTCTGTCCAATTAACTGTCTAATAGCATCTGTATCGTTAGTATAAGTACTCATGATATCGCCGTGAGCGTTAGTATCAAAATACTTAATAGGTAATGTCTGCATTCTTTCAAACATATCGTTTCTTAAGTGCATTAAAGTACCCTGTGTAACATTTGCCATAAGACGAGTGTATGTAAATGAAGCAATAACGCCAAGGATATAGATAACGCCCATAGTTATAATAATTCCAATAAACTTAGACCAAACTGAATCCATACCAATACCCATTGCTGGTGTAATAACTTCATCAATGATTCTTTGTAAAAAGATAGTTGCAATTACAGACGCAAGGGCTGCAATTATAATACAGATAATAGTTACTATTAATTGAGGAGCATAATGCTTGAATATATAGCCTATTAATCTGCCAAATGTATTGTCTTTCTCTACATTTTTCTTATTCATACATATACCTCCTATTCTTCCTTACTCTTTGTCTGTGATTCAAATACTTCATTGTAAATGCCGCCAAGAGCCACAAGTTCATCGTGTGTACCCTTTTCAACAATCTTACCCTGATCTAGAACTAAGATAAGGTCAGCATCCTGAACTGATGAAACACGCTGAGCAATAATAATCTTAGTTGTCTCTGGTAAATACTTAGCAAGGGCAGAACGAATTAGGGCATCTGTCTTAGTATCTACAGCAGATGTTGAATCATCCATAATTAAGACCTTTGGATTTTTAAGAAGGGCTCTAGCAATACAAAGTCTCTGCTTCTGACCACCAGAAACATTAGAACCACCCTGTTCAATATAAGTGTCATACTTATCTGGGAAGCCCTGAATAAATTCATCGGCGCAAGCTAACTTACAAGCCTCTTCAATCTGCTCATCTGTTGCTTCCTTATTACCCCAACGTAAGTTTTCCTTAATTGTACCTGAGAATAGGACATTCTTTTGTAATACAACTGAAACTGCATCACGAAGAGCTACTAAGTCGTAGTCTCTAACATCAGTTCCGCCAACTCTTACCATACCCTTTGTAGTATCGTAAAGTCTTGGAATAAGCTGAATAAGTGATGTCTTAGAATCACCTGTACCACCAATAATACCAACTGTCTGACCAGTTTTAATATGTAAGTTAATATTAGTAAGAGCGTAGTTTTCACTAGTCTTCTTATACTTAAAGGACACGTCATCAAAGTCAATGGCGCCATCTCTAATTTCAGTCTTACCATTAACAGGTGACTTTAAATCACTTTCAGTTTCAAGTACTTCAACAATTCTGTCTGCAGATTCTGCTGCCATTGAAACCATAACAAATACAAAGCTTAACATCATAAGAGATGTAAGAATCTGAACACCATAAGTTAAAAGGGATGATAACTCACCTGTTGTAAGGCTTGTAGCCCCTGAATTAACAATGATCTGTGCACCAATAAAACATACAAGTAAAATTGATGTAAACATACTAAGCATCATTGTTGGTGTATTAAGAGCTAAGATCTTTTCAGCATGTGTGAAGTCATTTTTAACATCTCCACTAGCCTTAAAGAATTTCTTAGTTTCATAGTCTTCTCTAACGAAGGACTTAACAACTCGAATCGCAGAAACATTTTCCTGAACTGAGTTATTTAAGGCATCGTACTTCTTAAAGATTCTCTTAAAAATAGGATGTACCTTAAAGAAAATTCCAAATAAAACAATTGCTAAAAATGGAACAATACATACAAAGATAAGAGCCATCTTAACATTAATACTAAAACTCATTGCTACTGAGAAGATAAACATTAAAGGAGTTCTTACAGCTACTCTAATAACCATCTGATAAGCATTCTGCACATTAGTAATATCTGTTGTAAGACGTGTTACTAAAGAAGATGTTGAAAATTTATCTACATCTGCAAAGGAGAAATCCTGAATCTTATAAAACACATCCTGTCTTAAATTTTTAGCAAAACCAGCTGAAGCTGTTGCCGCTTTTCTTGCTGACATAACACCGCAAAATAGAGATGCCATAGCCATAACAAGTAAGATTAGTCCATATTTTAAAATAGGTGTCATGGAATCACCTGTCATGTTGTTAATAAGCGCCGCCATAATAAGAGGAATAATACATTCTAAGATAACTTCAAGAGTTACATATGTAGGTGTAAGAATTGAAGCAGTCTTGTATTCTCTTATGCTTTTGCTTAAAGTTTTTACAATCTTAAACATAAATAGCAATCTTTCCTTTCATATATTAATTTTTAAAATCTCTTAGATTTCTGAGTATACTTTCAGTTACTCTATCAAAGGCTTCTAAGTCTCTAGGATCAATATCCTTCTCGGCATAATGCTCTAAATTACCAATCTCTTCAAAAATCCTATCTTCATGCTGCCTTGCTAAGTCTGTAAGAATAATTTTTTTAAGACGCGCATCTGTCTTTGAAGTTTCTCTAGTTATATATCCTTTGGACTCCATTTTTTTTAAGAGTTCAGATGCTGTTGATGGACGTAAGTCAAACCCAATTTCTACATCCTTTTGATATATATCCTTATCTTGGTTTAATATAAGAAAATGTATCACTCGGCCTTCTGCACCGTTGACTCCTGTAGAACCACTAAGCTTATCAAATTGTCTCTTTACAACTCTTTCGAGCTTGCAAATCTTTTTGATAGCACTTTCCTTTTCCATTTGTGACTTTCCTTTCTATTGCAACTATCAATTGCAATCCAGCACGTATTCGCTACCCTGTTGCGGACTATTTTTATTATAACACATACTATAATTTACTTTCTATTAGTATTTATCTTCTAATAACAAAAATACTTCGCATACGAATAGTTCGTTTCCGAACAGTTCGTGTACGAAGTATTATAACACTAATATTTTTTTCTTCAAGCAGTTTGTATACAATTTATAAAATGTTTATTAATGTTAATCTAAATCTCTATGCTTAAAAGTCTTAATTCCACTAGCATAGTCAGTAACAATCTGGCCATTACCTGTAAGCTTATACTTATAAGTAACTAAGCCCTCAAGCCCCACTGGGCCTCTTGCATGAATCTTACTTGTACTAATACCAACCTCAGCGCCAAAGCCATATCTAAAGCCATCTGCAAAACGAGTTGAAACATTGTGATAAACCCCTGCTGAATCCACCATGTTCTGGAACTTATCAGCTGTTGCCTGATTCTCAGTAATAATGCTATCTGTATGATGTGAACCAAACTTATTAATATGGGCAATGGCCTCGTCAACATTTTCAACAATCTTAATACCAAGCTCGTAGCGAAGATACTCTACATTATATGCATCATCCTCAATTACATGAACCTCAGCATCAGAATCTTCCTTATAAGCATTGTAAACATTAGTTGTGTAAGCATCAGCATTCACCACAACATTTGCCTCATTAAGAGCTCTAACTAACACTGGAAGTGCCTTTGCAGCAATTTCACTGTGCACTAAAACTGTCTCTACTGCATTACAAGCTGCGCTATACTGAGTCTTAGCATCCACAACGATAGGAATCGCCTTAGCAAGGTCTGCATCCTTATCTATGAAAATGTGACAAATACCGTCAGCGTGTCCCATTACAGGAATCTTAGTATTATTCATAATGTACTGAACAAAGGCGTTAGAACCTCGTGGAATAAGTAGGTCAACTAAGCCGTCACATTTTAATAATTCATCAATCTCAGAGTGAGCCTCTGCTTGAATTAAGCAGATTTCTGGAAGGCCAGCCTCCACAATTGCCTCTCTAATAACTCCAAAGAGGCATCTATTACTTTCAGCAGTTTCCTTACCACCCTTTAAAATCGCACAGTTACCACTCTTAATACATAAAGAAGCAATCTGAACTAGGGCATCCGGTCTTGCCTCAAAAATCACTCCAATAATTCCGATAGGACAAGTTACTCTCTTTAAAATCAAGCCCTCATCAAGCTCTCTATTTAGAGTTACCTTGCCCACTGGGTCTTCAAGTCCTATTAACTGATTAATACCATCTATAACATCCTCTAACTTGTGATTATCAAACTTAAGTCTTTTAAGTACTGACTCCTGTACCCCATTGGCATAGGCATTAGCTATATCAATTTCGTTAGCCTTAAAAATCTTGTCAGCATTCTTTCTTAAATTCTCTGCCACCATCTTAAGTGCCTTATTTCTTAATTCAATGCTTGAGCTAGCAAGCTCTGCTGCCACGCTCTTCATTCTTGTTACGTCTTCTCTAATACTCATAAAGCGACCTCCTACAAATACTACCAATCTATTATAAGTTATTGAATGACAAAACATCAATACGAAAAATTGTATAAAAATATATAAGATGTTATAATATATTACAAGTAGATATTTTTATAATTTAATATAGGAGGTTTTTCATGGGTAAATTATTATTAACTGGTGTCGATGGAAATCTAGGTGGCGAGGCTGCTAGAGTATTACTTACTTTAACAGATAAGTCTAATATCATTTTAACAGGCTATAATCCTGAAGTTTTAAAGACTTACAGCGACCAGGGCATCGAGACTCGTGTGGCAGATTTTAACAACATTGAAGGATTAAAAGAAGCTTTTGCTGGTGCTGAAAGACTCGCACTTATTTCCATGCCTTTCGTTGGAGCTAAAAGACAGGCTGCTCATAAAAATGCTATCGATGCCGCAAAGGCTGTTGGCGTAAAGCAAATCATCTATACTTCTTTAGTTAATGCAGCAGACGAGACAAATCCATCTGTTGAAAAGAAGGATCACATTTACACTGAAGAGTATGTAAAGTCTTTGGGTCTTGATTACATTTTCCTAAGAAATTCTCAGTATGCCGAGGCTATGATTACTAATTACTTTACATATGTAAAATCCGATGGCGTATTAAAGAATTCCCAGGGCGATGGTAAAATGGCCTATATCTCAAGACGTGACTGTGCTAAGGCTGTAGCTCACGCTCTTGTAAAGGGAGATAAGTATCCAAAGAAGGTATTTGATATTAATGGTCCTGAACTTATGACAATTTCTGAATTCTGTGAGATTGGTAACAAGGCTACAGGAAATCACGTAACATATAAGTTCATCACTGATGAAGAGAACTATCAGGTATTTGATGCCATGGGCGTTCCAAGAACAACAGATGGCGTATTTAAAGATGGTAGCGAAGCTCCTTTCTCTTCTGATGGTATGGTTACCTTTGCTCAAGCTATTCGTGAAGGCAAGATGGATAACTTCACTAAGGACTTCGAGGAACTTACTGGAGACAAGGCTTTAACCGTTCAATACATGTTTGAGCACAACGCAGACTTCCAGATTGGTGATAGACATTCAAAGGATAAGTAATGCCCTTTAATAAGATAATAGAAAATAAAAATAAGCCGGTAGATTATTTAAATCTACCGGCAAAAAAGCACATCTAAGTCATCATCTATTTATTCATCTTCTCATAAAGCTCTCTAAACTTAGTTAAAACCACAGGCCTTGAATAATAATAGCCCTGTGCGTAACGTATATCATAATTATCCACAAAGAATTTTAGAATTTCTTCGGACTCTATACCTTCAATACAAACCTCCTTATCTAGCTGTCTAATACAGTCAATTATGGCATTTAAGGTTATTTGCCTAGTCTTACTCTTATCAATATCCTTTACAAATTCCCTGCTAATCTTGATTCTATCTGCAGGATAATTAGAGAGCAAATTAAGGGAAGAATAACTACTGCCATAATCATCAATAACTAGTCTTACCCCCTTATTAAACATAGTAATCATCTTATCCCTAATTTCTTTGTTTTCAAGAATCCTACAACGCTTTGTAAATTCTAGATTTAAGTTTTTATAAGGAATATCTTCCTCTTTTAAAATGCTATCAAGATCTGACATAAACCTATCATTATGTAATTGCGCATGAGATAAATTTACACTAATAAAAAAGTCTGGGTCCTTTCGCATAAATTCCTTACTATCTTCAATTGCCCTTTTAATAATCCAATTTGAAAGACCATAAAAAGCAACTTCCTTTTCAATCTGATCAATAAAGTTTCCCGGTGTAATAGTGCCTCTCTGGCTATCCTGCCATCTAAGTAAAGCCTCCATACCAATGATTCTATTTTCCTTAACATTCATAATTGGCTGATAAACAATTAAGAAGCCTCTGTAATTATCATTTAAACAGCGAATAACGTCATATATCATCTCCTGTTGTCTTCTACTACTTAATAAAATGTTTTCGTTATAATAAACAAATTTATCACTGCCACTGTTCTTACCCATAGTGAAGGCTTGATATAAAACGTTATTTATATACTCTGAGGAAGAAATAAAGTCCTTAGAATTAATCAAACCGCCATATATTCCAATAGAAACCTTTTTAGAATTAATTGTTAAATCGTTTTCTACAAAGTCCCTTATTTTCTCATATATTCCCTTAATTTTTTCTTCCATTCCCTCAACATCTTGGTCAAAAAATACTGCAAACTTTGTTCCACTACATCTATATATTATGTTAGATCCTGATAATTCCTTTAGTTTTACAACAATCTGAATAATCAAGTCACTACCATTGTCATACCCATAAGAAGAATTGATATAATCAAAATTTCTAAGGCCAAAAAACATAAGACCAAAGTTACGTTCTTCAGAAATAGAATTTCTTACCTTAGCAATAACTGCCGACTTGTTGCCAACTCCAGTTAAATCATCTATTTCCACATCTGCATCATGATTTATAACCACTCCAAGATAAACGGATGGCACACCATTTCTATCTCTTAAGAGCTTAGACCTAGTTGTAAAGGAAACATAATCCCCATTCTTATTCTTAATAAGATAATTACAGTTAAAGCCCGTCGTTTCCCCTCTAAACATGGCATCTGCGCCTTCCATATATCTAACTCTATCCCTTGGATGAACTATAGCATTATAAAAACACTCTGCATCATTTACATCCATTTCACTAGATGGAAAACCTAAATATTCAGTTATTTCATCTGACCAATATACAAGCCCCTCATTGTAATCGGCCCAGAAAGGATAGATGTTTCCTGAAACATCAGAAAAAATCTTAAACATCTCCTTAAAAAATACAATCTTTTCCTCAATACTCATCTATTTTCCCCCAATAAATAATAATTTTCATAGTTTTGTATTCAATTGTGATTTCGTAGTTTATAACTATATTTTATCATAGCAAAGTAATCATATCAAATGAATAGTTAAATATTTTTCCTAATGCTAATAACTTTTGAAAATGTTACATTTTCATAAAAATAAAAAAGCTAGGAGAAAAATCTCCTAGCTCCAAAGTAAATCGGACATTCGAAATCCGCTTCACTACTGCCTTATTCTACTTTAAGCTTGCAAGTACGTCAACTAAGTAATCCCAAGTTCTCTTAACACTTGCAACATCCATTGATTCATTAGGTGTATGAACATCCTTCATATCAGGACCAAAGGAAACTGCATCAAGTCCTTCAATCTTACCTGCAAATAAACCGCACTCAAGACCTGCATGGATAGCCTGAATTTCAGGATCATGTCCATATTGTCTCTTGAAAGATTCAACCATTATGCTACGAAGTTTAGAATCTTCCTTGTATTCCCAAGCTGGATATTCACCCATTGATGTAACGCAACCGCCAAGAAGTTTAGCTAAGCTTTCAAGCTGTAAATATAAATCCTGCTTTTCAGATTCTACTGAACTTCTTACTGAATATGAAAATGCTACTTCAGTCTCTGTTGTCTCTAAAATACCTAAGTTAAGAGATGTCTGAACTAAACCTTCAATATCAAAGCTCATGCTCTGAATACCTAATGGAAGGTTCATTAAACCAGTAATAACTCTAGATGTTGAGTCTGTATCAAAAGCTGTGACCTCATCTTCACTAACAGCTGTTAAGCTAACCTTAACTTTAGCATCTGTTGTCTTATATTCATGCTTAAAGGCAGCATCAAAGTCTGCAAGACAAGCCTTAACTGCTTCTAAATCAGTGTTAGGAGCAAATACAAGTTCTGCCTTAGAAGCTCTAGGAATAGCATTATCCTTAAGACCGCCATTAACTGAAACTAAGTTAAAACTAAATTCCTTAGAAAGACCGTAAAGCACTCTACCAACTAACTTGTTAGCATTAGCTCTACCCTTATTAATTTCAACACCTGAGTGTCCACCAGCTAAACCATCTACTACTAAAGTTGCCTTAGTTCCCTTAATTGCTTCCTTCTTTACTGGAACATGAACTGTTGCTGTCATACCACCTGCACAGCTAGCAAGTAAGATACCCTCATCCTCTGAATCGATGTTAATCATCATCTTTGACTTAAGAGGTGTTGTATCAAGGTCAGCTGCACCAAGCATACCAATTTCTTCATCTACTGTAATAACTACTTCTAATGCTGGATGAAGAATTGTATCATCATCTAAAATTGCAAGAGCATAAGCTACTGCAATACCATCATCACCACCAAGAGTTGTACCCTTAGCACTAATGATTCCGTCATTAACTTCAAGTCTTAATGGATCCTTGCTAAAGTCGATATCACAATCGTCTTCCTTCTCGCAAACCATATCCATATGACCCTGAATGATTACTGAATCTGCATTCTCGTAACCCTTACTAGCGTCCTTAAATATAATAACGTTATTTAATTCATCCTGAATATACTTTAAATTATGTTCCTTAGCAAATCCTACTAAATAGTCACTAATTCTTTTGGTATCTCTTGAACCATGTGGGATTTTAGTAATTTCTTCGAAATAGTAAAACACCTTCTCTGGCTCTAAACCTGTTAAAATTCCCATTTCTTTACCTCACTTGTATAGATTCTTGCAATACACATTTACTTTAGCCATTTTATAATAAAATAGCCATCACTTCAACCCTGAAGTGATGGCTTAAAAATTATTGATTTATTGTCTTACTGTGGTATTTCACGCTTCTTGAAATCTGGTACCTCAGGCATCATCTCTGAAGTCATGATATTAAGAATTCTTGTAAGTGCCTCTAAATCTTCTTTTGAAAGGTTGTCTTTCATTCTCGAAATAACAGTATTTGCATAATTTACGCTAAAATTGAAGTAGTCAAGATACTTATCTGTTACTTCAAGGTAAGCCTCTCGTCTATCTGCGCTTGAAGGAATTCTGTTTAAGTATCCCTTCTTTACAAGGCAGTTTACCTTGTATGCTGCATTAGGAGGTGAAATACCAACAAACTTGGCAAATTCACTAATTGTAGGCTTGTTCATTGCATAAATAACTTCCATACAGAATGTTTCTACTGTAGTTAGAGTTGCTTCACGATTGCCAAAATTCACGAAAACATCCTTATAGAAGTGCAACTTAAACTTGTTATAGACGTCGAAAAATAGTTCTTCCATTGTCATTGTTTAAATCCTCCAATCATGAGATTTTTTATCTTTTAAGACAAAATATGCACAACGTCTCATAGCTTAACATGATTTTATCATAAAATCAATATTTTTACTTAAAAAATTACGAAAAATTTTCTAAACTAAAGTGCACGTCTTATAAGATTTAAACTTTAACCAATTGTCACCGAAACTTAACTTAAGTGTATTATATCATACATTTTTAAAAAAATCTAATATATCAATGAATTTATCAAAACCGCTTATTTACTGAATTTATTGAGCTATTAAAAATCTTGATAGCCCGCAAAGCCAGTAAACAAGCGGCTTCTAATTTTTGATATTTTTTGTAATTTTTTTGATTATTCGTTTCTGTCGCCAATAGCGAAAGTTAACTCACCCATTGCAGCAACCTTGCCATCTACCTTAGCTACAGCCTTGCCGATACCAACGTTTGCACGTCTTGTAATAATCTCGCAGCTAAGCTCTAACTTATCACCAGGTACGACCTGCTTCTTAAATCTAGCATTCTTAATACCACCAAAGAATACTACCTTTCCCTTGTTTTCTTCCTCTGAAAGAAGTGCAACAGCGCCAGTTTGAGCTAAAGCTTCCATAATTAATACTCCTGGCATTACATGCTGTCCTGGGAAATGTCCAAGAAAATGCATCTCGTTAGCAGATACACACTTAACGCCTACTGCATATTCTCCTGGTTTATAATCTAGAATTCTATCCACTAAAAGAAATGGATATCTATGAGGTAAAATCTTTTCGATTTCATTTGAATTTAATTCCATTTTTGTGCCTTCCTATCTCTACTATAATGTAATTATTCCTCTACTGCCTTAAATACTAAGGAAGCATTGTGGCCACCAAAGCCAAATGAGTTAGACATTGCATAGTTAATCTTGCCAGCTCTAGCCTTATCGCCTAAGCAGTAATCAAGATCTAATTCATCATCTAATTCCTTTGTGTTAACTGTTGGTGGAATGATTCCATTTTCCATAGCAAGGCAAGTAATAACAGCTTCAACTGCAGCTGAGGCACCAAGTAAGTGTCCTGTCATAGACTTTGTTGAACTCATTACTAATTCCTTAGCATGGTCCTTAAATAAGCTCTTAACGGCTCTTGTCTCACCTAAATCGTTAAGGTGAGTTGATGTTCCGTGAGCATTGATATAATCAATTGCCTCTGTTGAAAGATTTGCATCCTTAAGGGCAAGTTCCATACACTTAGCAGCGTACTTTCCTTCTGGATGTGGAGCTGTAACGTGGTGAGCATCACAGTTTGCACCATAACCTACAACTTCAGCTAAAATCTTAGCTCCTCTATTCTTAGCATGCTCGTATTCTTCAAGTACGAGACAAGCAGCACCTTCACCCATAACAAAACCATTTCTTTCCTTATCAAAAGGAATTGAAGCTCTGTTCTTATCCGTTGCTGTTGAAAGAGCTGTAAGACTTGTAAATCCACCAATTGATAACTCAGTAATTGAGCTTTCTGAACCACCAACTACCATTAAATCAGCATAACCATCTCTAATGTAGTGGAAGCCATCACCAATAGCGTTACCACTTGAAGCACAAGCTGTTACAGTACATGTTGTGTATCCATGAAGGCCAAATCTAATAGCAACATGACCTGCTGCCATATTAGAAATTGCCATTGGAATATAGTGTGGGCTTACCATATCGTAACCACGCTTCATTCCTCTCTCATGCTCTCTTTCAGTTGTAGAAATTCCACCGATACCGCTGGCAATAATACAACCATATCTTTCTCTATCATCTGTCTCTTCGTCATGCTCTTCGTTAATTCCAGCCATGTGACATGCATCTGTTGCAGCTGCAATAGCAAACTGGCTGTATGGATCTAACTTTCTAGCATCCTTCTTTTCTACATACTTTGTAATATCAAAGTCCTTTACTTCTGCTGCAAGGCTAACCTTACGGCCTGTTGTGTCATATTTTGTAATCTGGTCAATACCACACTTACCATTCTTAACACTCTCTAGTACTTCCTCTAAACTGTTACCAATAGGGCTTACGATACCCATTCCAGTAATAACAACTCTCTTTCCCATATTTATCCTTTCCTACTGCTCGCGCGGGGCTACATCGCAACTGCTTCGCAGTTGCGACATTTGGGAACCCTCTCGCATTAGAATTTGCCTTTGGCAAATCTGCTCGGGGCTACATCGCAATCGCTAAAGCGATTACGACATTTTGGGAACCACTCGCCATTAAATCAGCCTTTCGGCTGAGGGCGAGGGCTACATCGTAACCGCTAAAGCGGTTGCGACATTACATACCCATACCGCCATCGACGCTAATTACCTGTCCTGTTATATAGCTTGCTTCTTCTGAAGCAAGGAATGCTACTGTATTTGCAATATCCTCTACGCTACCCATTCTCTTTGTTGGAATTGATGCAATAGCGGCTGTCTTTGCATTTTCATTCATTGCTGCTGTCATATCTGTATCAATAAAACCTGGAGCTACTGCATTGATTGTTACCTTCTTTGCAGCAAGTTCCTTTGCCATTGATTTTGTAAGACCAATAATACCAGCCTTTGAAGCTGAATAATTAGCCTGACCTGCATTACCGTGAAGACCAACAACACTTGTAAGGGAGATGATTCTTCCATACTTAGCCTTAAGCATTAACTTATAGGCTTCTCTCATACAGTAAAATGTTCCATAAAGATTAGTCTTTACAACTGCATCGAAATCCTCATCGCTCATTCTAAGGGCAAGACCATCTCTTGTAATTCCGGCATTGTTTACTAAAATTTCAACCTTACCTGTAAGAGTTAGGGCTTCCTCAAAAAGCTTCTTACAATCCTCTGAATTAGATACATTTGCCTGAACACATAAAGCTTCAACGCCTAATTCTCTAATTTCCTTTGCTGTCTCTTCTGCTGCCGCACTGCTTGAATTGTAGTTAATTACAATATTGCAGCCTTTCTTTGCAAGTCCAAGCGCTATTGCCTTACCAATACCCTTAGCACCGCCAGTTACAATTGCTGTCTGTCCCTTCATTAACTTGCCATCTCCTTTACTAGATTTTCATAATCAGCATAACTATCTATTGAATAGACCTTAATGCCCTCAACTGTCTTTTTAACAAAGCCAGCTAAAGTCTTACCTGGTCCGATTTCTACGATTGTGTCTACGCCTAAATCCTTAAGCTTTACAATAGTCTGTTCCATTCTTACAGGATTTTTAACCTGTGCAATTAATAGATCAGAAACTTTTCTTTCCTGCTTCTCATCTGCAATAGCATTGAAAAGTACTGGCTTAGATAGCTTTCTTTCATCTACTAAAAGGCCATTGTTATTGTCGTTAAAATATTCCTCTAGCTTTTTGCTAGCAGGTGCCATGTAGCTTGTGTGGAAAGCTGAGCTAACCTTTAGAGCTACACATCTTTTTGCACCGGCTTCCTTTAACTTTTCTTCAGCCTCAGTAACTAACTGGCTTGCACCAGAAATAACTACCTGACCCTTGCAGTTAAAGTTAGAGATTTCAACGCTTAAAAGCATCTCTCCCTTGCTTTCTCTTTCCTTATTCTCTGCCTCATATTTTTTATTTATTTCATCTAAAACTGGCTTAATGTCCTCACCTGTTAAACCTAAGATTGCACTCATCTTAGTATCAAGGCCATTAGCAGCCTCCTGCATTGCTGCACCCCTAAAGCCTACAAGCTTAACTAATTCCTTCTCATCCATAAGACCCGCTGCATGAAGTGCACTGTATTCCCCAAGTGAAAGGCCTGCAAGATAATCTGGGCTAATGCCAGCCTTGTTTAAAAGCTTTGTAACCCCTGCTGCAAAAGCTGCAAGACAAGCCTGTGTATATCTTGTGTTATTGATTCTGCCTTCCTTATCTTCAAAACAGATTTCCTCTAAATCAAAACCTGCCTCGTTTCTAACTTCATCAAAAATGTTCTTAAAATCTGTACTGTTATCGTAGAAATCCTTACCCATTCCTACCTTCTGGCTTCCCTGTCCAGCGTAAAGAAATGCTATCATTTTTATCCTCCTATACTGCAATTGATGATAATGAGTTTAATCTTTCCTTTGTTTCCTTCATTAAGTCTTCAAGGATTGTCTCAAGTGGCTTAATTTCATTTAACTGACCACATACCTGACCTGACATTAATGAACCCTCATCAACATTGCCGTCAAATACAGCTTTTCTTAAAGAGCCAAGTGTATACTTTTCAAGTTCATCTCTTGTAGCACCACTCTTTTCAGCTCTTGTATATTCTCTAGCCATCTTATTCTTTAAAATTCTAACTGGAGCATTTACAGATCTACCTGTAACGATTGTTCCATTGTCCTTAGCTTCAATAATAGCCTTCTTATAATTTTCATGAATTGGGCACTCATTACTTACAAGAAGTGATGTACCAATCTGAGCACCACAAGCACCAAGGCTAAGGGCTGCTGCAAACTGTCTGCCATCTGCAATACCACCGGCTGCAATAACAGGAACATCCACTGCATCTACCATCTGTGGAACAAGTGTCATTGTTGTCATTTCACCAACATGACCGCCACTTTCTGTACCCTCTGCAATAATTGCATCAGCGCCACTTTCAATCATTCTCTTAGCAAGCATAACTGAAGCAACAACTGGGAAAACCTTAATTCCAGCTTCTTTAAAAGAATCCATGTACTTACCAGGATTACCAGCACCTGTTGTAACAAGGCTAATCTTTTCTCTGCAAACAAGTTCTGCCATTTCATCACAATGTGGATTCATAAGCATTAAATTTACACCAAAAGGCTTATTAGTTAACTTCTTAGCCTTGTGAATTTCCTCTTCAAGCTTTGCTGCATCCCAGCCACCAGCTGCAATAATTCCAAGTGCGCCTGCATTTGAACAATCTGCTGCAAACTGACCTGTTGCAATATTTGCCATAGCACCCTGAATAATTGGGTATTTAATATTTAAAATCTCATTAAGTAGTTTCATTTCATCCTCCTATCTACTTACCGCTATAATTAACTAAAATTCCGCCCCAGGTTAAACCTGCGCCAAATCCTACTAGGTAAGCATCATCACCAGTTTTTAATTTTCCCTTTTCCTGCATTTCCTTTAAAGCTATTGGAACGCTGGCTGCTGATGTATTGCCATAGTGCTCTAAATTCATAAAGAACTTTTCCTCTGGCTGCTTTGTGGAACGAATTACATGATTAATAATTCTTTTGTTAGCCTGATGACAAACAATATGTCCAATTTCTTCTAAGGAAATTTTACTCTCCTCCACTAACTCCTTAAGTAACTGCTCTATTGCACCAATAGCAAATCTATAAACTGTGTTACCCTCCATAGATAACTTTCTAGTGCTTGCAACCCCACCTGATATTAGGCAAATGTCATCGCCTCTTGTATGGTTTGCACTAGCATAGGCCTTAGTCTCATCGATTTTTACAACTGCTGCCCCTGCACCATCACCAAAAAGTACACATGTGGATCTATCTTTAAAATCTAAAATCTTACTGAATTCCTCTGCTCCCACAACTAAGGCATATCTATCTTTTCCCTTAGTTAGTAACATGTCGTGGGCTACATTTAGAGAATATATAAAGCCTGAACAAGCTGCACTTAAATCAAAGGACATGCAATTTTCTGATAGGCCTAATTCCTTAGCTACCATACAAGCAGTAGCAGGGAAAGCATACTTTGGAGTTGCTGTGGCTACTATGCAAATGTCGATTTTATTCAAATCTATTTCTGAATCCTCTAGAGCTTCCCTAGCCGCTGCAACAGCAAGACCTAACTGATCTTCTTCTCCCTTATATCTATCTTCTAAGTTACAAAGTCGTCTTTCTTTAATACCTGTTCTTGTGCTTATCCATTCATCTGATGTATCTAAAAATTCGCTGAAATCATCATTTGAAAATGTCTTTATAGGTAAGGCCTTACCTAAACCTACAATACTTAATCCGCCCATTTTAATACCTCACCATTAGTTGTTTCCTTTGGCGCTCTCTCGCCTTCAATATGACGATATTTTTCATATCTTTTTTGAACTAAATCTTCTTTGTCCATTTTCTTCAAAGAACTAAGTTCCTTTTCTAGCTTGTCATCAAGCTCTTCTATCATCATCTTGAAGCCATCTTCACTAGTAATAGGCTTAACCTCGCTTATAACATCATCAACGATTCCATACTTCTTAAGGCTATCTGCTGTAATATTCATTACCTCGCAGGCTTCCTTAACTCTCTTACTATCTTTCCATAAAATGGATGCGAAACCTTCTGGTGAAAGTACTGCATAAATTGCATTCTCTAACATCCAAATTCTGTCTGAAACGCCAATTGCAAGGGCGCCACCGCTACTTCCCTCACCAGTTACAATACTAATAATAGGTACTTTTAAATTGCTCATCTTAGCAATATTTGTTGCAATTGCAATTGACTGACCATTCTCCTCAGCTTCCATTCCAGGATATGCTCCAGGAGTATCTATAAATGTAATTACAGGTCTGTTAAACTTCTCCGCTTGTTTCATTAAACGAAGAGCTTTTCTATAACCTTCTGGACTTGTCATACCAAAATTGTACTTTACATTTTCATCAAGATTCTTACCCTTTCTGTGGCCAATTACTGTTACTGGCATGCCATGAAAACTAGCAATTCCACCAAGTAGGGATAAATCTTCTTTTCCAAGTCTATCTCCAGAAAGCTCTATAAAATCATCAAATAGCGCATCAATGTAATCCGTTACCTTTGGTCTATCCTTATGTCTAGCTGTCTGAACTCTTTGGTATGCGCTTATTTCCTTCTTCTTCTCCTTCATAAAGTCTCCTTTTTACAATTCCTTGCATCCGTGTAACTTCAAAATCTTATAAAGTGTCTCTTTCATCTCTTCCAAAGGAACAATCTTATCTACAAGACCGTGATCCTTTTGGAATTCAGATCTTTGGAAACCAGCTGGGAGCTTCTGCTTAATTGTCTGTTCAATTACTCTTGGACCAGCAAAGCCAATTAATGCATTTGGCTCAGCTAAAATAATATCTCCAAGAGTTGCAAAACTTGCACTAACTCCGCCTGTGGTTGGATGTGTAAGAACTGAGATGTAGAGGCCTCCATTTTCCTTAAACTTCTCAACTGCCGCACTTGTTTTAGCCATCTGCATTAAAGAAAACATACCTTCCTGCATTCTTGCGCCACCGCTGGCTGAGAAAATAATAAGTGGAAGATTTAGGCTATCTGCTAACTCGCAAGCAAGTGTTACCTTTTCACCAACTACAGTTCCCATACTTCCCATCATGAAGCCCTTATTTAGCTCAACGCCAATAAAGTCGATTCCATTAATCTTTCCGCGGCCCACTAAAGCTGCGTCGTTAGAACCTGAGTTTTTATAACCCTCTTCTAACTTTTCTTCATATTCAGGGAATTCTAGTGGATTATTAAACTTAAAGTCTCCATACATTTCTGAAAATGTACCTGCATCGGATACGAAACGAAGTCGTCTTCCAGTCATAGATAGCATTTTATTCTTTGTACGAAGCTTTCTATAAGCTAATAAAACCTGTCTTTTATTGCTAAACATATTCATGTTAAAAGCTTCCTTTCTTCATTACTGAGCTTCTTTTCTGCTTTCCTTGCCCCACTTAATAATTCCTTCGCAATTCTTTTCAAGGAAGGAAGTATCAATTCGGCCCATGATGTATTCTGGGTTATACATAAGCAAATATAAGAAGTCGATGTTTGTATCTATACCCTCACATGTAAGCTCTTCAAGAGCTACTCTCATTTTTCTAATAGCCTCAAGTCTTGAAGGTGCATTTACAATAACCTTAGCAATCATTGAATCATACCAAGGACTTACCATTGCGCCTGAGTACATAGCACTTTCAACTCTAACTCCTGCACCACCTGGTAAATGAAGAAAATCAATTTTACCTGGATTTGGAGCGAAATCCTTTTCAGGATTTTCAGCATTAATACGACATTCAATAGCATAACCATGAGTCTTAATGTCGCTTTGCTTAAAGGAAAGTGGAAGACCTGCTGCCACTCTAATTTGTTCTTTTACAAGGTCAACTCCTGTAACCATCTCAGTTACTGGATGTTCCACCTGAATTCTTGTGTTCATTTCAATGAAATAGAAGTTCTTATCGTGATCAACTACAAATTCCACAGTACCAACTGAGGAGTAGTTAACTGCCATAGCTGCCTTAATGGCTGCCTTTTGCATTGCTGCTCTTTGCTTTTCATTAAGGATTGAAGCCGGTGCTTCCTCGATTAACTTCTGATTTCTTCTCTGCATTGAACAATCACGTTCTCCAAGAGAAACAATATGTCCATGTTCATCGCCAATGATCTGGAATTCTACGTGATGAGGATTTAAAATGAGTTTCTCAATATACATTGAATCATCACCGAAAGCAGATAAAGCCTCAGCTTTTGCGCTTTCAAAAGCATTAGCAAGTTCTGACATATCATAAGCTCTTCTCATTCCTCGACCACCGCCACCAGCAGAGGCTTTAATAAGAATTGGGAAACCAATCTTTAAGGCAATTTCCTTAGCCTCTTCAAGGCTATTTACTAGACCATCTGAACCTGGAACTACAGGAACGCCCTTAGATTTCATAAGACTTCTAGCTGTAGATTTCTCACCCATATTTCTAATCATCTCACTACTAGGTCCAATAAATTTAATTCCTGCATCTTCACATTTTTTTGCAAAGTCAGGATTCTCTGATAAAAATCCATATCCTGGATGAATAGCATCACATTTATAACTAATAGCTGCTTGAATTAATGCATCCTGATTAAGGTAAGACTTTGTTGGGGATGCAGGTCCAATACAGACGCTAACAGGTGAAAAAGTAACTGGTAATGTGTTTGCATCTTCGCTCGAATAAGCAACTACTGTTTCAATACCCATTTCCTGACAGCAACGAAGTATTCTCATTCCTATCTCGCCACGATTGGCAATTAACAATCTCTTAAACATATTAACTCCTGTCCATACTCTACAAATGTTTCATCAGAAACATTAATTTTCTCAACTACACCATCTCTTGGAGCTAGAAGTTCATTCATAACCTTCATAGCTTCAATAAGTCCTAGTACATCGCCCTTCTTAACTGTGTCCCCTTCCTTAACGAAGTTTGGTTCACCTGGCTTACTAGCACTATAAAAGATTCCTGAAACTGGAGCTGTAACATAGCTACCTTCTAACTTAGTCTCCTCTTTTACGGCTTCCTTAGGAGCTTCTACAGACTCATTTGCTGCAACTACATTTGATTCTGTGTTTACTGCAACTTCCTGTGGCTTAACTGCTACTAAGTCTTTATTTATATAATCAACTGCACTTGCACCAATATTCTTCTTAAAAACAAAACTAACTTTATTGTCATTTACTGACATTTCACTTAAGGAACTCTTTTCGAACTTGTCCATAAGTCTCTCTATATCTTGTATTTCTAAACTCATACCCTTATCAACACTAAATAGCATTATTTAGTCCCTTTCCTTAAAAATTAACGGGGCTTGTTAAATAACAAGCCCCTTCTTAAAGAACATCAGCCATTAGAGTTTTGCTTGAGCAAAATCGGGCTGACGCTACATCGTAACCGCTTAAGCGGTTACGACATTGCCTTAGGCTGCCTTATTAGCATCGATATAATTTACGATAGCTTCAACAGTTGTTAAGTTAGGAATTTCTTCGTCTGGAATTGTTACGTTGCACTTCTCATCGATAGCCATTACTAATTCCATAACGTCTAATGAATCAATACCTAAGTCATTGATTAAATCGCTTTCTAACTTAATCTCGTCTGCATCAAGGCTTAATGTGTCTACAATAATTTCTTTTACGTTTTCAAATGTTGTCATAATAATTACTCCCTTTACTGTTTGATTTTTTTGTTTACAAATTGTTTAACTGAAAACGTTATGACTATAAAACAATTAAATTTTTTTGTCAAGCTAGTTTGAATATCAAAACAGTATACGTATAAATCCTTTAAAACCTAGTTTTTTAAACCACTTCTCAGCGTGGGTTTCCAATCTCGCTCCAGCACTTATTTTGATAGTCAAATAGTTGTATACAATCTATTTATTTTTTTATACAATTTCCTTATGAATTAAAAATATTAGAAAAGAGCAAAAAAAATAAACCCGTTTAAACTTTTTAACTAGTCCTTCAAAAGAGTTTAAATCAGGTTTATTATTTAGTAGTTGATTCTCATCATAAAACTAGCTGCCCCTAAAGGCAGCTAGCCAAGAAATTTTCTATTGTAAGTTTTTTTTGTAATATTACCCTTGTAACATTAACTTGTATGTTTATTTTTGATCTATATTTGATTAGTCAATTGCAATGTACTTCTTCTCTTCAACCTTCTTAGTTTCAAGCTTCTTAGGTACAATTACATTTAAGACTCCATCCTTGAAGGATGCCTTAATATCATCATCCTTAATTTCATTTCCGACATAGTAGCTTCTGCAAACCTGTCCAGAATATCTTTCTCTTCTTATGAAGTTGCCATCCTTATCTTTCTTTTCATCATCTGATTCTCTAGATGCCTCAATGCTTAAGTATCCATCGTTTAGAGAAATCTTGACGTCGTTTTTATCATATCCTGGTAAATCGATTGCAAGATCATAGCTTGTCTCTGTCTCTTTTACATCTGTGTTAAGATGTCCAAGACAAGGGCTTACATAGCCAGAGAATAAAGCTGGTGTCTTATCCATGAAATCATCAAATAAATCATCAAACATACCATTTCTAACTAATAATGAATTTAACATACTCAATTCCTCCTTAATCTTCAAGAGCTATTTTTTAACTTCTGTTCTTATCCTCTTGACAATTATGTTATAACACCTGTTAGCACTCACGTCAATAGAGTGCTAACAAAACATTTTATAAACTTTATTAAGAAAAAATTAAGCCTGCCCTCGAAATTACTCGAAAGGCAGGCTATTACTGAATTTGTAATGCATAGTTAATTCTGTTTTGTTAGTTTAGTATTATCTATTACTATTCTTATATTTTATATTTATCTTTTATATTACTCGTTCTTACCCTCTAAGAGCTTTGTACAAAGGGCTGCAAGAGCTGCACCAATAAGTGGAGCCACAATAAATACCCAAACGCACTTAATAGGATCTGAGTTACCATCGATTGCTGCTACAATAGCTGGGCCTAAGCTTCTAGCTGGGTTTACAGATGTACCTGTAAGGCCGATGCCTAGGATATGAACTAATGTAAGTGTTAAACCGATTACAAGACCAGCTACATTACCATGCTTAGCCTTCTTTGATGTAACGCCAAGAATTGCCATTACGAAAATGTATGTAAGAACAATTTCAACGATCATAGCAGTTGCATAGTTGTCGCCAACACCCGATACGCCATTGCTTCCATAACCCCCAGTCATGTCCACAAGCTTACCTGTGTTAAATATAAATGCAAGAATACCTGCACCTGCAAGTGCACCTAAAATTTGAGCACAAACGTATGAGCAGAAATCCTTAATAGATAAATCTCCCTTAATTAAGAAAGCAAAAGAAACTGCTGGGTTTACATGGCAACCTGAAATGTTACCAATTGAGTAAGCCATAGCTACAATTGAAAGGCCGAAGGCAAGAGCTGTTAAAATGTAACCTCCACCCATTACAGCGTTACAGCCAACAAGCATAGCAGTTCCACAACCTAGTGTCACAAGTACACATGTACCGATTAATTCGGCAATAAATTTTTTCATACTTATCCCTCCGTATAATCTTTTTAGAAATAATTATTTAGTTTTAGATAACACTAGGTTAAGTATAGCATTTATATTTTTAGAAATAAACATTTATTTTAAACTATCGTAAAATTCATCCATTGGAATAGGCCTTGAATAATAATATCCCTGAATTACATCACAGCCTAAGCGAGTCAAGAGATTTAGCTGTTCCTTGGTCTCAACCCCCTCTGCAATAACAGTCATTCTAAGGGATTTTAAAAGCTTAATTATACCCTCTAAAATTATTAGTCCGCTTTCTTTATTTGAATCTTCCTTAACAAAATTCATATCAAGCTTTACCACATCAATGGAGATTTTCTGCAGCATATTAAGGGATGAATAACCGCTTCCAAAGTCATCAATCTCCACTAAGAAGCCGTTTCGCCTTAGATCCTTTACAACTCTAATTAACTTCTCGTCTGAAGCAATGGCACTTTCCGTAATCTCAAGTCTAATTAGGTCATGAGGAATATTATATTTCTTTGTTAGTATGCAAAATGCATTGTTAACATTTATCTTATCAAAGTCCTTGCAAGAAACGTTAACTGCAATTGGCACTACTTCTGACTTGTTGTCGATACATTTTCTTAAAAATCTACAAGCCTCTTCCCAAACGTAATAGTCCATCTCAGTTATATAACCATTCTTTTCTAAGATTGGCACAAAATCATAAGGAATCGAAATACCGCTTTTCCTCTTTAAACGAACCAAAGCCTCAGCCCCCACTAAATTGCCAGTTTTGCAATCGTATTGAGGCTGCATATAAACTAGGAACTTGCGCTCCCTAATATACATGGCGAAGTGCTTTAAAATGTGCTGCTCCTTTATTAGGTTTTCCTTCATAACCTCGTTATAAAAGCAAACCTTCTTTTCAAGTCCATCGTGCTCAAGGGCCATTCTAGCTCGCTCGCACATAGTTGGCACATCTATTTCTTCCTTATCACTAATCTGATAAATTCCAAAGACGTTGTGAACCACAAGGTCATAATCATCCTTCTTTATCTGAATCCAGGAATGCTTCTTAATTAAGTCCACATCTAGTCTGTCATCTGGCATACAAAGTGCAAAGTGATCTGCCTCTAGCCTGCCAATTACCGTATTAGTTTGTGGGAAGTTCTTTAAAATCTCAGCAATTGAGAGTAAAACTTCATTACCCACATCTTGTCCGTAATTTTCATTAATTAATTTAAAGTCCTTTATATCAGAATAAATAATATCAAATTTAATATCCGGATGATTCTCAATTAATTCCTCCGTATATCTATAGAAGGCAGATTTATTGTAGAAGTCTGTGATTTCATCGTGTTCAGCAATATATTTTTGCTTTCTAAAAAGTAATTCTTGGCAGGTGAAATCATTGAAAATCAAAAAGCAGCCCACATAAGATTTCTCTTTAAAAACCCTACCGTAATTGCAATTATATTTTCTTTCCTCATCATTTACCTTTAAATTTATGGCCTTTACAAAAGATTCGCTTAAATCCTCAAGGCCTGATAGGTGCCTATTGCTACTTATGTTAGTCAAATGGCAATTATCCGGATCAATATCAAGCAATTCTAATAGGTCTTTGCCGTTGTCATTAGTCAAATCAAGACGTCCTTTTTCATCAAAAACAAGAACTGCATCAAGAGATGATTGAATTAAGTTTTCCATAATAGCACATCTATTATTGTAATTATCCATAATTTTCTACCTCATCGTCTTCGTAAAATGCATCATCTAGCCTTTCACCAGAATGATAAGAGAAGTTCCCTATTTCTTTGAAAAATTCGTACTCCCTATTCCATTTTTCTTCTTCTCCGTACAATTCGCCACGGGTTGCATAATTAAAGCATCTAAGTATCTCTGCGGCTCTTTTAATGCCCATCTCCATCTTTTCATTAAAGAGCTTGTAGTCTTCTTTTGTGTAACCATAAAGGTTGTTATTTACATAAAGGGCTGAATGAAAATTGTGTCTATAAATTACATTTTCAAAAGCCTCAAAAAAATTCTCCTTAATCTTAAACTTATCGTTAAAGTGATTCCTTACAAAAGCATAGGAAAAATACATCATATAGACGGAAAGTAGATTTATCTTTCTTGCATGGTAGGTCCTGCTTACTGCCCTATTAAAGACGCGCATAACCACTTTCTTTTCCATGCCCCAAAGCCTTGTAAGCTGCATTATCTTTACATCTGTCACTTCACGTTTTAAATAATCTCTTACGACATAATTATCCATTGCGGCTTCATATCGAAAATGTTTTCCCAGAGATTTCATCTTTGTATCCTCCTCACACAAACTGTAAACGAGAGGATGAGCGACTGTATCAAGGGCGTAGTGGCCAAGAAAGCCAGCATAGTAAGCAAGGGCTATTCTTCTACTTTCTCCCTTTAATTTCACGCACTCTTTATATAAATTTCTAAGAAAAAGACCGCATTTTTCCTCATGCATAATGCTACCCAAACTTCTCTTTCCAAAGGTTACATTAAAGAAAACGAAATCCGGGCCCTCAAGTCCAAAGCAGTATGCATGTCTGTGGTCTGATATACATTTTTTCAAATATGATATTGGAATTGACTCATAAGCTTTTACCCCACATGTATAGTGAGAAAAATAAGCTGGCATCTAGTCACCTCCTAATATTGCCACTTTTGTAAAGCGGACATTCGGAATCCGCTTCGCTACTTCCTCATGAACGCAGTGGCACTGCGTTCAAGTCCCATAAAGATCCCTAGTTTTGAAATCCTTTTCTGCCTTGATAATAAATTCTTTTAGTGTCTTAGTATAATTTTTTCTATCCACATAGTAACTAAGACAATGATTTGCACCGTCAATTAGTAGCAACGAAGTGTCCTGATTACTTTCGTTGTAGTTTTCTATTGACATGCCAAAGGGGACAAATTCATCTTCTTTTCCATGGATTAATAGTAATGGTGTTGTATTATTTTTCATAGCGTCTGCCACACTAAATGATTTTAATCCCACACCTATTCTTCTACGCACCATTAGATTTAAGACATCCATAAATGGATGTTCCGGTACATGGGCTATATTCCAGCCTGTATAAGCAATAATGTCATAAGGCGAACTAAAGCCACAATCAGCAATAATCCCTGCTACATTAATTGGTAATCCATCGGTTCCTGATGCCATAAGTACAGTACTTGCCCCCATTGACACGCCATACAAGAATATCTTCTCGGGCCTATACATTTTATTTAACCAGTTACACCAACTAACACAATCAAGTCTTTCAAAAAGTCCATAAGTTGTGTATTTGCCTTGACTAAATCCGTGTGCTCTTTGATCTATTAGAAGCATGTTGCAGCCATTTTTATAAAACCACTTAGAAATACCTGCTAAATCACGTTCCCAGCTTCCTCTCCATCCATGACACATTACAATAGTTCTCTTCGCATTTGGTGCTTCCACATAGTAGCCAGACAATTTCAAGCCATCAAAGCTGTTAATGGTGCCCACTGGTACTGCGTGGCATTTTAACCAAATTCTCCCCTCTTCTATTTCCTCTTCCCAAGGAGAGCCCTTTCCAAGTCTAGGGAACTTTTCTAGCGTCTTTCTCTCAAAAGCTACATTAAAAAAATACCTAGTGGCTCCATATAATCCTAAAGCTACAGAAGCAGAAGCTCCAATTAAAACTTGTTTATAAGTCTTCATTTTAAGCCTCCACCTTACGTTTATTTTGTTATGTCCTCACGATTAGAATACTACTAATAATATAACAAATATATCTGAAAAAGTCCACCTGTATAAGTTCCTACAAATAAAGCCACGCCCTCTAATCCCTTAAAAGGACTAGAAAAACGTGGCTTTTCTCCATCTATAAAATTTTAAATATAATCCTATAATCTTGTTGTATACTTTTCAAGGTCAATTACCTGAGTTGCAAGACCCTCATAGAATTCTGGCTCATGACAAACCATAAGCACTGAACCCTTATATTCCTTAAGAGCACGCTTTAACTCATTCTTAGCGTCCTGGTCTAAATGGTTTGTAGGCTCATCAAGTACAAGTAAATTAGACTCTCTATTAATAATCTTACAAAGTCTAACCTTAGCCTGCTCACCACCGGATAAAACTCTTACCTTACTTTCGATGTGCTTAGTTGTAAGTCCACACTTAGCAAGGGCTGAACGCACCTCGTACTGAGTAAAACCTGGGAACTCCTCCCAAATCTCTTCAATACAAGTTGTTTCAATATCCGGTCTTGTCTCCTGCTCAAAGTATCCAATCTCTAAATAATCTCCAAGCTCAACACTACCTGAAATAGGCTTAATCTGGCCTAAAATGCTCTTTAAAAGTGTTGTCTTACCAATTCCGTTTACGCCTCGAATTGTAGCGATATGACCGCGTTCCATCTCAATATTAATAGGCTTTGAAAGTGGCTCATCATATCCAATTACAAGGTCATGAGTTTGGAAAATATATCTAGAAGGTGTACGTGCCACCTTAAAGTTAAATTCTGGCTTAGGAGCTTCCTTTTCAAGCTCAATAATATCCATGTTATCAAGCTTTTTCTGACGGGACATAGCCATATTTCTTGTAGAAACTCTAGCCTTATTCCTAGCAACGAAATCCTTAAGGTCAGCAATTTCCTGCTGCTGCTTATTATATGCAGCCTCAAGCTGAGACTTCTTCATCTCGTAAACTTCCATAAACTTGTCGTAATCGCCCACATATCTGTTAAGCTGTCTGCCATCCACATGATAAATAAGATTTACAACCTTATTAAGGAATGGAATATCATGGGAAATAAGAATAAATGCATTCTCATATTCCTCTAAGTATCTTGTAAGCCAAGCAATGTGTTCCTGATCTAGATAGTTTGTAGGTTCATCAAGAAGTAAAATATCTGGCTTTGCAAGAAGTAACTTACCAAGTAAAACCTTAGTTCTTTGACCACCAGAAAGCTCTGTAACATCCTTATCAAGTCCAAGCTCTAAAAGGCCTAGAGCTCTTGCAACTTCTTCTACCTTAGAATCAATTAAGTAAAAATCTCTGTTAGTTAAGACATCCTGAATAGTACCAAGCTCTTCCATGTACTGTTCCATCTCTTCTTCACTAGCATCACCCATCTTAGCGCAGATGTCATTCATATGATTCTCAAGTTCAAAAAGATCATCAAAAGCCATCTTTAAAACTGCCTCAATAGTCATGCCCTTCTCAAGGACTGCATGCTGGTCAAGATAACCAACCTTCACATTCTTAGCCCATTCAATCTTACCTTCATCAGGCATGAGCTTACCTGTAATTATATTCATAAATGTTGACTTACCGGCACCATTATTACCAACATAGCCAACATGTTCTCCCTTATTCAATTTAAAAGATACATCTTCAAAAATTGCTCTATCACCAAATCCATGGGATAAATGCTCTACTGTTAAAATACTCATAAATACTCCTTTTTAATTAGCGTAGCCGTAAAATTATATCATATTAGAAAATTTGTCTCAATCTTAATTTAGTGATAAAAATAAAAATGCACGAGGGACAAAAGTCCTTCGTGCATTCCTGTTAGGGTGCAACACCCTAACGTGGGAATGTTTCCATTCTCCGATATGTAGTAAATGTGTCTTGTAAGCTTAGGAAAAAGTTTCTTAATCTCCTTACTAAGAAACTATTAGCTTAAAAAAAACGGGATTCTTCTTCCCCTCTACCGTTATGAGGAAGGAAAATGATTTATTAATTACTGCTCATATTACGTTTACCTTCAATAAATCCCTCACCAAAAACCTCACTGGTCTCAGTGATCATTATGAAGGCATGAGGATCTGCTTTATGAGCCAAATCAGTAACCGCATAAGTCTGATTCTTTGAACATGCACACAACACAACGTCTCTATCATCACCGGTATAACTACCTATGGCTTTGATGATGGTAGATCCACGATCTGTCATGGAACCTATCATGTCCGTTAGCTCTTTACTACGAACAGTAATTATTATTATCAACTTACCTGCTCCCATACCGTAAAGGATCTTGTCCATTACGATGGAACAAGTAAATGCTGATATCAAACCGTAAAGTACTGAATCAATGTCCTTATAGATGAGACCACCTGCTGCAATGACAATGAAGTCAGTAACTATTGTTACGAAGCCAAAACTAAAATATGGCTTCTTTACCTTGACTGTCATAATGAGGAAATCCATTCCTCCTGAACTTGAACCTCTCATATAAAAGAGTGCCATTGATGCACCAAGGCAAACTCCTGAGAATAACGAAGCTGTTATTCTGCTTCCTGTATAAAGAGGTGTCATTGGGGCAATGACATCAAGGAAGATAGTACAAAAAATAAGTGTCTTAGCTGTCTTAAATAAGAACTTCTTACCGACAACCTTATAACTTAGAATTACCAGCGGTATGTTAAATATCAAAGTAAAGATACCAACTGGAACCGAATACAAATAATTAAAGATTAAAGCAACACCTGATACACCGCCTGGTGTGAAATCACCCATCTTTGCAAATGTGTAATAACCAACCGCGTATAAAAAGCCGCCCAGAATATCAAATAGGATATCCACAAGTGTACTACCGATTCTTTTTTCTAGTTTCTGCATATATGCCCCTCCACAAAAATAAAAATAGTTAAAACTACAACTACCGCGTGAGCCAATACTCAACGATTATTTTTTGGGGAGCGTTTCTGCAATCCTGCCAAAAAAGTTATCACGCTTTCTTAACAAGCTCGGGAAAAAGGACAAAAAAAATAAGCGCTCTTCCCTTCGCCTAAGCTATTATAACACCCGTGCAATATTTTGTCACTAATGTTTTTTTATTCATACTATGCAGTATTTATGCATATTTATACATAATATTCACGCTGTGAGAACGGTTCCATAAATGCACATTTTAAGGCATTTGTTGTCATAAATCGTCAAGCATATTAAATTTTTAAAAAGAATATTTTTATTAAAATATTCACTCTATTTTGCTATCACTTTATTGCAAAAAAGTACGCATTTTGGCGCATTAAAGCGATAACTTTATGGGTTATTCCTGCCCCTGTATTTGGATGCATAGATGAATAAAATACATCAATAATGAATAAAAATACCAAGGCAATCAAAATTATTGACAGAATTCTAGAATCCATCTTTTTTAGATGTCCTTCTATATATGGTATAAGCCAGTAAACAACGGCACATCCCCCAATTCCAAATACAATTAAGCCCTCAAGACAGATTCTTCCGTTTAGATTTAAATAGTAACCATTATATGACCACCATCTAAGTCCTGTGGCAAGTTCCATCAAATATGAGGTTGTGTACTCGATTATTCCGCTTATTATGACTATAAAGATAAACTCTCTTAATGGTTTAGCCCTAAATCTGTAGCCTAAAGTAATGGAAACTACAGCTCCAACTCCATAAATTGGAATCCACGGACCGTTTAGTGCGCCTCTATTTACAAAGCTTCCTTTTTGAATCAAATGTAACATTCCCTCCCAGGTCCAGCCAACAAAGCAGCCAATAAAGAAGATAGATACAATTGAAAACATAGAATACATGCGCATGTAATCTGCCTTCATTCGTCTTTCCTTATATGGAAGGCTTGATAATCTCTCTGGGTAGATTTCTCCATTTTTAATCTTGTTATAGTCATCAACCGCAGCAAAAGTAAGTCTTAGACTCTGCTTTAGGCGGTTATATCTTGAATTTCTAAAGCTAAGGCCTAGATTATCCTCAAACCACTTAAAGATTCCCGTACTTTCCTTATAATCGTTTTCATCAAAGGACTCACCCCTTTGCTTTCTTAAATTATCAATGGCGCTAGCAAGCCAAAGATCCGCATCTAAGTCGTAATCCTCACCATCTACGCCCTTGTTGTACTCTAGCACCAAATCGTTATATTTTTCATTAATCAAGGCTGCATCAGCAATCTCGTATAGGTAAACGTCGTTTAATAACGATACATTTTCAAGACCCTTCTCATAAGCTAGGCCTCGCAAATACACATAATATTCGCTAACTGTGGCAATCTTATAGGCATTTACAAAAAGAAGGCCTAGGGCTCCTAAAGTAAAAGACGAAAGCACATACCACAAAATAAAAGACATATCTAGTTTAAAAGCTTCCCACTTGTGGCCTCGCATCATATCTCTTGAAAGCTTAAGTGCCTGTCTTGGCTTAATTGCTGGATTTTCAGCCAAAATGTAGGAAAGCATCTTGTATCTATAATAACTAATTGGAAGGCCCACAATAGTAAAGGTCCATAAAAATAGATATAGGGCCCTTAAAGCCTGCGAAATAGCTACGTTTAACAAGCATTTGTTATAAAAAAGATACACGAACTTTTGATAATCCACCTTCTTATAGGTTCTAGCTTCTAGAAAGACTCGTCTAAAGCTCACAGAAAAAGGATTTGTAATCAAAAACCATATTAAAAAATACAGTATCATAAAAATAACAACAAAGATTCTTATGGCTATTTTTTCTGAACTTACAAAGGAATTAATGGACTGTAATACTCTATAAAAAAGCAGACCATCACTTGTTCCGTTAATTAACTGAGCAAGAAAACCCTTATTCCTTGCAAAACTTGTACCAGAACTAGCCTCCTTACTGTATTCAATTTCCTCATTTATGATATCTATAAATTTGTCCGGCTCCATGACCGTTGAAACCTGGACCACCTGTGTAACTTCACCCAACAATCTCCTAGGGGAAACCTTTGAACTGTTAATAAAGGAGCTTGAAAAATCTACTCCTAAAAAAGAGGCCATTAAACAAGCAAATATCAAAATAAAATAATGTTTTCTTAAAACTTTTCTAGCCGATTTTTTTAATTCTTTTCTACTCATATGCATATTCCTTTAAGTTTTCTAGTGTTGTATCTGTAAAGTTTCCACTTTCTAGATATATATATAACCTAACATTTAAAACTAATTATGTAAATATAGGACATACATTATAAGATTTCTAGTAGGCCTTTTGCATCCACATTAAGGCTATATTCCTTAACCTTTTCAAACTTTTCCCTCTCGTTTCCTGGAATTTCATAATCAAGTAAATGTTTCATAATCTGATCCACATTTCTAAAATCTCCAATTTCTGCATATTCCTTAATGGCCAAATAAGCTTCAGAGAGCTGTTCTTTTGATATAAGCTCCTTTTTATTGTCATCCTTTAAAGGGCTTAATACATTTTCTAAATCTGCCTTTAATCTCGTAAGTAAAACACATAAGGCGTCATATTCCATATCAAGATTTTTGTAATTTTTGGACTTGCACAAATCCTCTATATGTGCCGCCTGTCCTGAGATTTCAAGGGCTCCAATAAGTTTTAGAGAGCTCTTTAGGCCATGAACTAGAATCTCTAAATTTACATAATCCTCTGCCTTATAATAACTCTCTAATTTTTCTAAATTGTTAGGAAGTGTGGAATTTATAGTAATTATGCTATTTATAAGTGTATTTCTTGTCATGCAGTTTCTAAGAGCCTGCTCATAATCGATATAACTAATATCGCCAAAGAGGCTTAAAATCTGGCTATCGCTATCATTTTCAAAGCTATAAAAATCCCATGTAGCAAAAAGATCTGAACCAGATTTAGCATCATTAGTAAAAGCAGATTCTAGGCTAGAGTCAGCTAAATCGTTATTATCAATCTTATCTTCTGGCAGATACTTTATAAGTAGCCTCTCTAATTCCTCGTAAAAAACCGGCTTTGCTAAATAATCCGTAAAGCCTTTTTCTATGTAAATGTCACGCACTCCGTTAAATACATTAGCCGTCAAAACAATGACAGGTGAATTAAAAGATAAGGACTCCTTATCCTCTCTTAGTTTTTTAAGAGTTTCCTCTCCATCCATCTTTGGCATTCTGTGATCTAGAAATATAATGTCGTATTTTTTCAATTTTGCTTTTTCAAGTGCCTCTTCTCCACTAAGGGCAATATCAAGCTTTACATGGCTTCGTGAAAGTAGTCCCTTTACTACATTTGCATTAACCTCCACATCATCCACCACTAATATGTTAGCCTTACTAGCCCTAAAAGCCTTCTTATACTTATTAATTTTACAAAGGGAATCCTCATAGTTTTTAACCACATCCCCGCACTCAAGCCAGCCAACAATTAGTTGCTTTAAGCTAAAGGCAAAGGTAGTTCCAAGACCGTAAACCGACTCTATCTCAAGCTTTGAGCCCATCATCTCAAGTAATCTACTAGTAAGACTAAGGCCAAGCCCCATGCCCTCAATGCTGCTATTATTGATTTCATCAAGACGCGTAAAAGCATTGTTTAGCTTATATAAGTCTTCCTTTTTGATGCCCACTCCGGAATCTGAAATAATTACATATAGCTCTACATTTTCAGAATCCAACTTCTTAAAATCTATGCGAAGGCTGACGCTGCCTTCCTTTGTGTACTTTATAGAATTAGTAAGTAGGTTAAGTAGGCACTCCTTGATTCTTACCACATCCCCGTACATTCTAAGGGGAATCTCAGGGTTTATGTGAATATCAAAGCACAAGCCCTTAGCCTTGGCCTTCTCATAGGTCAAGGAGAGCACCTCATTTATTAAATTATCAAAGCGATATTGGATTAGATTTATCTTTAAATCTCCTGATTCAAGCCTGCTATAATCAAGAATTTCATCCACTAGGCCAAGTAGCGCCTTTGAAGAATCCTCGATATTTTTAGCGTGGGATATGATTGTCTTATCCTTGCTCTCCCTAATTATCATTTCATTCATGCCAAGAATAGCGTTTATAGGCGTTCTAATTTCATGAGACATGTGAGTTAGAAAACTAGACTTTGCCTCATTTAGCGCCTTTTCCTTTATAATTTCTTCTTCTCTTTTTAGCTTCTCTTTAGTATGTCTATTTTTTACAATTATTCTGATTAATAAAAATGTCTCGCAGATTAGAATTAACAGCAAAACCATAAATCCAATCCCCATAGGCACCTACTTTCTGCTATCTAAAAAATCGTCGATGCTAAGAATTAACTTGTCTGGCTCCATGGATTTTAATAGATACTTTACTGGGTGCAAACTTAGGACATTCATAACCACGTCTTTTTCTGAATTTCCAGTTAAAAACATAATTGGAATGTCTCTTGTTGAAGGCTCGTCTTGTAGCATTTGGAAAACTTGAGTGCCATCTACCACTGGCATACTCACATCTAGAATAATTAAGTCCACCTTTTTCTTAGTTAGAAACATAATGGCATTCATGGCAGAATTAGCCATGTAAACCTTATATTTTACCGATAGGAAGTCGCTTAGGGCACGCAAAGAAGAAGGGTCATCGTCCACAATGAGAATTGATTTCTCCTGCTCGACCTCCTCCTGCTTTAAAACCATCAGCGAAAAATATTTGTACATACCAGACATATCCACCGGTTTTTCAAAGGCATGCTTAATTAAATGCTCTGGAATATATCTGTGCACGTCCCTAATTTCACTATCTGAGGCAATCAAATAAAGCATAACATCATTTGATATTACTGCCTTTTTTATATATTCGAAAATCTTTACATAATCCGTTACTTCGTTCTCAATATACAAGAGCCAAATCTTAGATTCCGACTCTTTTCCCATAATATAAGCAATATCTGAATTCACTGAGATAATATTAAAGCCCTGCTCTTCAAGTCCCTTCTTTATAGAACCATAAACAAAGCCCTTATCATTACCTATAAAGACTATTTTTTCATGCATACATTTCTCCATTAATCTTCAATTGTTCACAGTTGAAATATTAATTATATTATAGCAAATGTAACTAGATATTGCAAAATTTTATAATAATTTCGCTATATTTATGTTCTCACCTTTAATTAGAGCTTCGCCACAATCTTCAAATCTAGAATTTGTAATATTTACATTGGAGATTGTATCCATGCGGCCTTCTAATGGCTCGATCTTTACTGAATGCTTAGCACCAACGCAGTTTACATTGTTGATATTGATATTCTTAAAGAATGGGATGTCTTCCTCATTTTCCTTAGCAATAGTCTCGTTTCTGTTAAGAGAATTTAAAACATAAGACATAGTCATAATTACGCCTTCGTTTTTAATTCCCACCATGTTTACATTTTCAATATTAATATTCTCAACTACGCCACCACGACCAAGGGCACTCTTCATTCTAACACCTACGTCTGTGCCAAGGAATGTACAGTTATCAACCCAAACATTCTTAATGCCACGGCTCATCTCTGAACCAATTACAAAGCCGCCATGACCTTCGTTTACAAGACAATCATGGATGTAGATATTCTCTGAAGGGCCAGTGATTGTTCTAGCAATAGCATTCTTTCCTGACTTTAAGCAAATGGCATCATCGCCTGTTTCAAATCTAGAATTCTTAACTTCCACATTCTTGCAAGATTCAATATCGATACCATCGCCATTTTGTGCATGATAAGCGTTATTTACGTTAATGCTATCTACTGTAAGGTTTGTACAGAAATATGGATGAATATTCCAAGCAGGCGAATTCTTAAAAGTTACACCCTGAAGTAAGACCTTATCGCAGTGCTTAAGGCTTATTAATACTGGTCTATAAAAATCATAGTAAGGAGTTGCAAGCTTTAAAACTTCGGCATCTTCCTTTCCTTCAAAAGCTAGCTGGATATTATGTGTGTTTCCGTCAAATGCAGTCTTTGTAGGGAACCAAACACCGCCCTCCTTAGTATCAAGAACGCAGTCGCTTTTCTTTAAATTCTCCTGCCATGCTCTAGCAGTAAGCTTAAATTCCTTAATAGGTCTCCATTCATCACCGCTACCATCAATTACTCCATCACCTGTAATAGCGATGTTTATTGCATTAATTGCTGTAATTGGAGATACTGCACGGATACAGTCCTGACCTTCATAATTAGTTACGATTAGAGGATACTCCTCTGGATTTTTAGAAAACTTTAAAATTGCATTTCTTTCTAAATGTAACTCTACTCCACTAAGAAGATTTATAGGTCCTGTAATCCATAAACCCGCTGGAATCACAAGCTTTCCACCGCCATTTTCTGATAAATCCTTAATTACCTTATTAATAACTAAAGCATTGTGCTTACTTGTTTCTAAGTCTGCCTTATTGGCAACTGGCTTATAGTCTAGTAAATTGACTTCCTTTTCCTTAAATACTGGTAATTCTACCTTAAATTCCATCTTCATAAATTCCCTACCTCTTTAATTTCCTTTTATTTTTAATTTTCCTTAAACTTAATAAAGCCTAGATTCTCAAGTGTCTTCATATACTGTGACAATCTTTCATATAAAGGCTCTGCCTTGTCCGCATACTTATCTGCCACAAGAATTCCTATATCGTAAATGCTTCTCTTCCCGTCAATCTGTTGCCATATAAAACTTCCAAGTCCCTCTAGCTTAATCTGACTTGTCTTTGGAGTCTTAAAAAGCTTCTGGGCAATCTTATTGTAGAAGCCTGAATTTATCTGTGTTACATAGACAATCTTACCCTTAACTTCCCACTGTCTATCCTCTGGAATATAAGGGATATTGTCTAGATAATTTTTCTTTTTATCCTCAGCTTTTTTCTTAGCCATCTTAAAATTTCACCACTTTCTTTTATTTGTAAAAGCATCGATTGTTTTACTAGTCACTTTATCTATTGTGACATAATAAATAATGAACCGTCAAGGTAAAAAAATCCCCCTCTATCCTAAGATAGAGAGGGAAAAATAAGTATTATAAACTTAGTATCTTTACCGATTACTTCTTATAGTTTTTCTTATCCCAAATTGAGAACTTGAGCAAGCAAAGAATTAAAATAGCAAAGAATACAATACTACCAATA